>Ga0114999_10000056_pt1 | contig 140407 bp, 137 predicted proteins | sample ArcticOcean_MG_C_3_FD_89820 | JGI IMG/M metagenome (GOLD analysis project Ga0114999, IMG submission 89820) | Marine microbial communities from western Arctic Ocean - ArcticOcean_MG_CB8_126 | ecosystem: Environmental > Aquatic > Marine > Oceanic | place: Arctic Ocean: Canada Basin | collected...
AGAGCATCGATCTTCGAATACATTGAAGGCTGGTACAATATCAAACGTCGTCATTCGACGCTGGGCTACAAAGCGCCGAGTCAATTTGAATTGTTAAAACGTGCTTCATAACCTGTACGTTTTTTCGGGGTAAGATCACCGGAGTACCTGCCCGTTGACGAGCGACACCCCGTCTCACCGGTGGATGTGAACGGCATCAACAAGCTGGCAGGAGAATGGTATCATCTCCTGTACAATAACGTCTACGGCATCCGGTCGACCGTGCTTCGACTGACGAATACCATCGGCCCGAGGATGCGTGTTAAAGACGCGCGTCAGACCTTCCTGGGCATTTGGATACGTCTTCTTGTGGAGGGCAGACCGTTCGAAGTTTGGGATGGGCATCAGTTACGTGATTTTACCTATGTTGACGATGCGGTGGATGCACTGCTGATGGCGGCGCTCAGTGAGCAGACGAACGGACGTTTATTCAACCTGGGGGCCGACCGGGTGATCAGCCTGGTTGATCTGGCTGAATTGCTGGTGGCGGTTTGCGGTGGCGGAACCTACGAGGAGCGAGCTTTCCCAGCAGATCGAAAGCGCATTGATATCGGTGATTATTATGCCGACGACAAGCTGATTCGAAAAACACTTGGATGGAAACCAGAGGTCTCTCTTGACGAAGCCCTAAAAAGAACCATCGATTATTACCGGACCTTTGGCAAACACTATTGGGAAGATAAGGTTGATCCATAATTATTCCCGCGAATCCCCATGCGGGCTATACGGCGTATAAGGAAGAGATTGATAAAGCTGGCCGCAGGGCATGCTTACCATCAGAATGTCATTCGATCAGACCACCGTGATGAACGGCAAGCATATCTCCGCGAGCACGAGATCGGCACGCTGATTCATTATCCTGCCCCGATCCATTTGCAGCCCGCCTATACCAAACGGCGCCGGGGACAATCTTTTCCGACCTGCGAACAGGCGGTTGGTGAGATCTTGAGCTTACCTATGTATCCTCAACTGACGGAAGAAGATATTTATACCGTGGCGGATCGAATTGTCCAATGGACCTCAAGCTGATTGCGCGCTCATTTTCTCCTGATTTGATGACGAAACCTCGTGACCCTTATGCATGACCGACACCGAATCATTCTTTCCTCTACTATAGTATTCCTATTATCTATCGTCCCCGCATTAATGGGTCTGTTCAGCTTTTACCGCTATGAGACCGTATCCATACTCCTGAGGACACGAAACCTCATCCCCGACATATCCTTCACTAGCTTCACCAATATCTGGCAGAGTACCTTCTACGAATATTATCGACCCGGTGAATATGTTATCTGGGGCGTCAGTTATCTGATTGCCGGAGATCATCCGCTCCTCTATCAACTGTTTCAGTCGATCATCTACGGATTGATTGCGGTGGGATTGTATCTGACCGCCCGTTTTTTTTCAGGAGAATTTTCCGGTTGGATAGCGGCGTTGACTTTCGCCTACCTGGAGGCCTCGATTGTCCTGTCCTGGTGGACGGCAACCATGGACGGTTTTTTCGGCATGTTATGTCTGGTCACGGGACTGGTCGTATTTCTGTATATGCCGTTTCGTACAAACTTGTCAGTCGTCTTATCTACTCTTTTCATCGGTCTGGCTATCTTTACCAAAGAGACACACATTCTGCTCTGGATCATATTTCCTATGTTTATCCTGACAGGACCTGATCTGAAATCCAGAGCCCACTGGATTATTGCTGGTGCGACCCTATGCCTGTGCTTTTTTAAACTGTTTTTGCAGAGTCTGGCCGGCGCAACACCAGGCGATCATATTGTAACATCCGTGTCTGATATAGATCCATTATTAGCCATTCAAAATTATATCGATTACGGTCGCCTGCTGTTATATGGCCATAATATATTTTTGGTCTTTCTCTGTCTCATCCGACCAGATACAAATATGTCATCCAAACACCTCACCACCCTACTGGCTGCCGTACTCCTGCTATTTTTCACTGCTCGCTTTATGAATATGATGTGGTTGCTGGACATAGCGATCCTTATAAGTCTGGTCTATTTTTTATTCAAAGCGCGATATTTTGAACGGATCTGGATCGTCTGGGTGCTGGTTGGTCTGTCCCTGGTTATCCTGTATGATATGCGGATTGCGGGCGGTATTATGAACCGGCGTGTTCTGGAGCCGAGTATGGGATTCGGTCTATTCGTGGGATGTGCCCTGGCTTGTTATCCAGCGTACATCAAACACCGATTGAAAGCCTTCTCGCTGCAAAGTTTCCTGACTAACCTGGCCTCAATTCGTCAGATTCCTCACATGGCTATACGGCATCCCGAGGTGATCTGTATGGTGCTTATTTTGTTTATCGGCTTCAGGCAGCAGATAAAAGATTCCGGTGTATTCAGGGAATGGCGTTATTGGACTGCGGAAGGAAAAGTATTACGGTCGACTTTATATACACTCAACGATGTGTTACCCTCGGGCGCCATTCTTGTAGCAGAGGCGGTCCCGGGGCTTCAGAAATCCGAACAAATCAACGATGCACTGGAATTTATGTTTCATAGAGAGAATATCGAAATACTTAAATCAAAAGATATTACGACAGATAACAAGAGGCGTCTTGACCCGTCCGTGGTATCTCTCTTCGCTCTGACGACAACAGAACAGGAAAGTAAGCTGGCCTCAGCTTATTCTCTCTCCCTTATCCATTCTTTTTCTGATCCGAATAATCTGGTTAAGACCCTCTATCTTTATCGATTATATCGTTTACCCTGATACCTGCCCGATAGCCACCTGGTTATTTTGTTTCTGTTGCCTCTTTCTGCGCTACACAGAACACCGAAGACCCTATGGGCAGATTGATATATCTCGTCAATCTGATTTCCAGATCAAGAAGGAAAGTAAAAAAGCGGTTGATCGGCTCAGGGAGCGGAGATAAATCGGAACGGGGTGTTTCTGAAGCGGATTTGCTTTTTCTGAGCAACCGAATTAATAGGATCAATGGAAAGAGGAAGGTGTTCCAGTACGTCGATTTAAGTATTTTAAAACCACCCTGTTCCAATAAAGTGTTCATTTCACCGCGTGTATAGCGGTGTCTTGTTCTCACGGCGGCGTCATGTTCCCCGCGCAGCCACTCAAACGCAGGGACATTCAGAAATAACAGACCACCGGCGCGTAAAGCCTGATGGGCTTCTTCGACCATTTTTTGGTCATCTACCCCCTGGATATAGATCACATCCAACGAGAATATAAAATCAAAGGTTGCCGGTTGAAATGGCATGGCATTGACGGACCCCTGAAGGATAGGGGCCTTGTCACGCTGGTGAGAATAAGATACCGCCAGCCGTTCCCGGTCAAAACCGAAAAAATGAACGTCCGGCAAGTGGTCTGTCAAATAGGCCAGTGCCCCGCCGGTTCCGCATCCGGCATCCAAACCTTTGAGAGGGCCTTTGAGATGCCGGGCTATCATATCGGCCGTCAGCTTCCGCAAGCCGCGATACCACCAGTACTGATCTTCAAGCGACCGCATGGTATCATATTCATATTCATACATTACTGTTATTTGACCTGGGAAGGGGAGACTTCGTGTTGCTCATCAGTATGGGCAATACGCTGCGGGGTATTACGTTGAATATTTAATTCCCACCACAAGTTGAAAATATTAAGACCGGTTTTGAAGAGGCGAGGGAAATTGAAGAACTGGGATTTTCCATAGGTCCGATGGTAATGATGGACAGGAAAATCAGCAAACCGATAGCCTGCCAGTTCAAGTTTTTTAACCAACTCCAGGCAAATGACGCCACTGGTATGATGTAGTTCGACATGACTGAATATTTCCCTGCGCATCAATCGAAAATCACAATCGACATCACGGACATGAAAATTGAACAACAGGCGCATAAGTCGAAGATAGGTCGTCCCGATAATCTTTCGGTGCAAAGGGTCCGAGCGATCGATTTTGTAACCGTTGACGATATCAACGCCTGACTGCATGACAGGAATCAACTTTCGGAGTTCAAACACATCATACTGTCCATCGCCGTCGGTATAAAAAACCAGGTCTTTGGTTGCGTTGTAAAAGCCAGACTTCAACGCCCCACCGTACCCCCGATTCTGTTCATGAAAAATCAGTTTCAGCTTCGGATAGATTGCTTTGAGTTCCGTCAACAATTGCCGGCTGTGGTCGGTGCTGCCGTCGTCTATGACCAGGATTTCATAATCATCGGTATAATCTCGCGCGACGGTGTCCGCTGCTGTAACGAGGCTTCCGATCGTACCGGCATCGTTATAGCAGGGAAAAAATATAGTCAGACTGGACGTCTTTGGGGGGGTTCCATAAAATAGCACTCTTAAAGGCAGCATAACAAACAGGTTTCAAAATGAACCGAAATTGCTTTCGGAATGCTATAGTCTGATTGCTGACCTGTCAAGCCTTTTGTAAGTGCCCCAGACCCGGAAGTCCTTGCAAAAGTGATCCATTTGGCCGACCCGTTAACCCACCGTAAACTGCCCCATCATACCACGATCCTCATGCTCAAGAATGTGGCAGTGGTACATAGACGCATATCTGTCCGGGGCTTTATAATCAAAACGCACCAGGATCTCTGCCCGGTCTTTGACCCAGACGGTATCCTTCCAGCCGGCGTTTTTTGAATTTTGAATACGTATGCAAATTTGGCTGTTTAAGTACGCGTCTAACCCTTATTTCTTTCGTTTTGTTCGGTAGATGAGACCTCTCAATAATGAAGATACCGCGCAGCAAGGCTACGGGGTATCTTCGTCAGTGTGGAACCTCGTCTGCGAAGAGGCACCCGCTTGCGTGAAGTACCGCAAGCTATATTTGGAAGCCCGCTCGCTTATCCCGTGCAACAAACTACGGGAGATAAGCATCGCTGTGCTGTTCAATCCGGCCGCTGAATGCCGAGCTTATCCATACGGGACTGCAATGTGGTTCGTTTCAAGCCCAGGATACTCGCGGCACCGTGAGGACCGCTGATACGCCAGCCGGTGAGTTCGAGGACTTTGGTGATGTGCTCGCGCTCTACATCTTCGAGCGTCATCTGCCGTAAACGGCGGGCGGAGGCATCTGTTTCCCGTGAAAACCAGTCGCCCAGTTCCAGTGGGGTCCCTCTGCTGACGATGACCGCCCGTTCGATCACATTCTCAAGCTCTCGTACATTACCGGGCCAGGCATATTGCTGGAGCGCACGCACGGTCCGTTGTGGGATAGTATCAAGACCCTTGCCGAATTTGCTGTTATAAAACGCCACAAAATGTTCTACAAGTGGCAGGATACCGATTTTCCGAGCTGTCGCCCCGGTAAACGCCCCCTTTTCGTGGCCGAACATTTCCGACTCAATCAGATTGGCGGGCAGAGAGGCGCAAATTACTCTCACCAGGATTTTGTCTTTTCTCGGGCTGAGGTGATGGATCGTGCGGGCAATCAATTCTTTCCCTGTCCCGGTCTCTTTGAGCAGCAACACACTGGCATCTGTCCCAACGACCGTTTATGTCGCCTGACGCACCGGTTTGAAAGCCGCCCCCTGACGGATGAGTTCCTCGAAGCGGTGCTCCGTTTCGACCTCCTGAATACTGCTCTGGCACCACCTTGGGACCAGAGCGTACAAACGGTCGAAACCCATCTTCCTCACGGAGATAGAGCATGATGTTCGCCCGATCAAAAGGCAGTATACTACGCAGCGCTTCCGTGACGTCTTCGAAGAGGGATTCTCGGTCCCGGTTGGTAATAATCGCATTATTAATATCCAGCAGAACCCGGTACTTTTCTTCTGTGGTTTGATGGGATGATTTTGACATGGGGTCGTGGCCTGGAGTCTGTGTATGGGCGAATAATTATTCGCCCATACACGGACCCGTTAAATACCCAATACCCGTATGATCACGGCGTATGTCAATCCGGTTATAATCAAAATGCCCGCCATGTTCAGCCAGATGCCTGCCCGGGTCATCTGCTGAATGGTCACATGTCCTGATCCGAAAACAATGGCGTTGGGCGGCGTGGCGACCGGCAGCACGAAAGCACAACTGGCGGCGAGGGTGGCCGGAACGATCAGCAGGAACGGATGTAGATCCAGTGCCGGTGCCAGACTGGCCAGGATAGGAATAAGCGTCGCTGTCGTGGCTACATTGCTCGTCAATTCTGTCAAAAAGATCACCAGCGTGGTCACGAACAACACCAGTAAGATGGAAGGAAAGCCATCCAGGATACCCACCTGATTACCAATAAACTCACCTACCCCATTAACCCGTATCGCAGCGGCCAGACTGAGTCCACCGCCGAAAAGCAGAAGCAGACCCCACGGAATCCCCGCTGTGGTCTTCCAGTTCATGACGAAGGTCCGCTTTCTTACATCCACTGGTATGATAAACAGGGCCAGAGCCGCCGTCATGGCAATCACCGGGTCGGACAACCCCGCGAGCGGCTGAAGGCCGCCTACCTGAATCCCGGATAAATACGGTCTGGTAATCCAGGCTACAGCCGTACAGACAAAGATGATGAGCACCATCCATTCTCCGCGAGACATCGCCCCCAATTGGTGATACGCATCCTGCGTCAAGGCTTCGCTGCCATCGAGACGCTCAAGGTGAATCGGATATAACACGCGGGTCATCAATAGCCAGGTCAACGGCAGGAAAATAATAATAAGGGGAAGGCCGACCCCAAGCCAGCGTACAAAGCTGATTTCCTCGCCCAGATTGGACTGGATGTAGGAGGCAAGAAATACATTCGGTGGCGTACCGATGATGGTACCGACCCCACCGATGGAGGCGGCATAGGCAATACCCAGCATGAGGCAGAGAGCAAAATTGGAAGGGGGATCGGCTTCCCGGGTATCGGCTTGTTGGGCATCATCCACGAGCAGATTGATAACACTCAGGGCGATAGGCAACATCATAATGGTCGTGGCCGTGTTGGAAACCCACATGCTGAGAAAAGCCGTTACAACCATAAAGCACCCGACGATATGGCGTGGGTTATCGCCGGCCAGACGTAGCGCCATCAAAGCGAATCGGCGATGCAATCCCCACCGCTGCATGGCCAGAGCAATGATAAACCCACCCATAAACAGAAAGATCAGTTCATGGGCATACGGCGCTGCCGCCGCCCGTACAGTTGTGGCCGAAGTGATGGGCAAGACCACCAGAGGCAATAAGGCGGTGGCGTAGATCTCGATGGCTTCCGTCATCCACCAGATCGCCATCCAAACCCCCATGGCCGCCGTCGCCCGGCCCGCATGGGAGAACATAATGGGGTCGCCCTGCCCACCCCGATAGGTTTCGGGCAGGAGGAGATATATAATCAGCGCTGAGGCTGGCCCGATGATGAGACCGGCCCATTGCAGGCGATGGCGATCGGGGGAGGCTGGAGACATGGCTATGATGGGCGATTGGGCTTTGATGAGCGATTGGGCTTCTTGGGGGCGGTTCGCGAACCGCCCGTACGGTGCCGGGATTGAAATATATTGCCGAGAGGGAAGCTGTCAAGGTGGTTCCGCCTTCGGGAACAAATTGCAGGCGATGTTCATTCTTATAATAAAGACAGATGGGTTTAAATCACAATTGGAAAATCACAAATTCTCATCAAGGGTAGACATATGCTGAAACACATCCCCTGGATCACCCTGGCCACAATAATTGCCACCGGTCTGTTTATCCGGAATACCAGAGCAGACATCAAACCACATACCTTTGAGCCCATCGCCGTCGTAGAACTGTTTACTTCAGAAGGCTGCTCAAGTTGTCCTCCGGCCGATGAATTGTTGGGGCGTATCACCCAACACGCGCAAAAACAGGGTTTCCGGGTGTATCCCCTCTCCTTCCATGTAGACTACTGGAATTATATCGGCTGGAAAGATCCCTTCAGCGATCCGGCCTATACCCGTCGACAACGGCAATACGGACAGGCTATGGCGCTAAGCAGCATCTATACCCCACAGATGATCGTCAATGGGACGGATCAATTCGTCGGACATCGGCAGGACACCGCGGACAAAATTATTGAGAAAGCGTTAAACACCAGCGTCCCGGTGCGGGTTGAATTACAGGTCACAGGATGGGCAGACGGCCCGCTATTGATAGCCTATAAAACCATTAACGCCCGTTCGGATATGAATCTGCACATTGCCCTGGTGGAGCGTGGCTTGAAAATGAACATTGCCCGTGGGGAAAACAAAGGGAAGACGCTTCATCATGAAAATGTAGTGCGGGTATTTAAGACCGTGGACCCCGGCGAAGGGCAGATGACGATCCAGCCACCGAAAGATGTGGATCGAGGGCAAACCTCTGTTATCGCTTATGTGCAGGAGGCGGATACAATGCGTATTTTCGGGGCCTCAGCGGTGGATTTTGAGTGACCCGCCATTCACCGGATCACCTTGTCCGCGCGCCTTGCGCCTCTCAACGACATCACGTCTTCATCCCACTCAAGCTGATGCCACCGACCAGATACCGCTGAGCGATCAGAAACAGGACGATCAAAGGCGCGGCACCCATGACGCCGGCGGCGAAGATGCGGGGCCAGTCGGCGGCTGATTCCTGGCGGAAGAAACTGAGGCCTACAGTGAGCGGGTAGTAATCCTGATTGCTGAGGACCACGAGCGGCCATTCGAACATATTCCAGGCCCCCATGAAGGTGAACAGGCCCAGCGTAATCAGGACCGGCTTGGACAACGGCAGGATAACGTGCCAGAATATACCCCATGAGCCGCAACCGTCAATACGGGCGGCGTGCTCGAGTTCGGAGGGGATGTTGAGGAACGATTGGCGCAGCAGAAAAATACCGAACGCCCCCGCAAACCCCGGCACAAAGACCCCCCAGACGGTGTCCACCAGTCCGAGGGCTCGGATGACGAGAAAATTGGGGATCAACTGCACGGCGGTAGGGATCATCATGGTCGCGAGCAAAAACATGAATAGCGCGTCGCGTCCCGGAAACCGCATCCGTGCGAAGGCATAGGCCGCCAGGGCATTGATAAACAACTGAACCGCCGTAATGACCACCGCATAAATAAAACTGTTGGCCAGATACCGGTCCACCCGGCCGTATTGAATGGCATCCGTATAATTCCTGAACAGCGCCCAGTCCGAGCCCGGCCAGTCGAGTGCGCTGGATTCTCCCCGGCGGTGTTTCAGTTGCTCGCCGATCTGATAACGCGGCGGAATCAGACTCGATTTATCTTCCGCGAATTCCCGGCGTGACTTGAATGAGGAACCGACCATATAGGCATATGGATAGACCATCACCAGTGTGCCGAGCAGCATGAAGACCAGGGCAAATAGCGGCAGACGCCGGACGGTTTCAACCATCGTAGACATTCCTCGACTTGAAAATATGCATCTGGATAAAGACAAACACGAAGATGACCGCGAACAAAAGCCAGGCCGCGGCGGAGGCAAACCCCATCTGCCCGGCGACTGAGAAGGCGTTGATAAATATCGTGAAGGTGATCACTTCCGTACTTCGTTCCGGGCCGCCGTTGGTCATGATATACACGGAAGTAAACACCTGAAAAGCGCCGATGATGGTCATGACCGTCACGAAGACGAGGGTGTTCCGCAGCATGGGGATGGTGATATGACGGAATTGATGCCACCGGTTCGCGCCGTCTACTTTGGCCGCGTCGTAGAGATGTGGTGGGATATCGGCCAGCCCGGCCAGAAAAATGACCATGTTGTACCCGGCACCAGACCAGACGCCCAGGATCGCCAGGGCAGGAAGGGCCGTAGCCGCGCTGTCGAGCAACCCACCCCATATGCCGAAAATATGAAAAAAGACCAACGCCAGAACGACACCGGGAGTAATCGACGGAAGAAAGTAGAGGGTGCGAAATAGCGCCTGTCCTTTACGAATACGCTGGCACACCAGCGCGAGCGGCAGCGCCGTCACAAGAACCCCAACCACACTCATGGCGACATAAAACACCGTATTGCGCATCGAGAGCCAGAAGTAACTATCCGGTTCCAGAAGCGCCCGCCTGTAATTGTCCAGCCCGACAAACGCCGATGCTCCGGCGAACGCGTCATAATCATGAAAGCTGGCGTAAAAGCTGATGCCCATACTGACGATGCTGAAGACAAACGTAATCCCCATCGCCGGCGCAATGTAGAGGTAAGGCACTATTTTCTGTCGAAAGGGGTTACCCATGCGGTTGGCCTTCTATTCATCTTGCCCTTGCCATTGTGTGACCTGCCTGTTATACCGCTCATAGACTTTATTGACGTTTCGGGCCGCTTCATGCATCGCCGCCTCAATGGACGGATAGGGGCCTCGGCCATTCATAATATCGGGATACCGTAACAGAATCGTCTCGACGATGGGGTTGGCCTGGTGGTCGGCGGCGATGATTTCTGTATGGCGAAGTTTGTCGCCCACCAGGCAGATCTGTTTGACATTGGACAGGTAGGGTCGCTCGGCCAGGGCCTGCTGCCATCGCTCGGTCTCGTAGAAGTCAAGCCGGGGGCCGTTATAGCCCAGGTATTTTGAGCGGAGCAGATTGCCCTCGAGGCTACATACGAATTTGATATAACGCCAGGCGGCTTCTACATTGGGAGAACGGTTGCTGATGACCAGCATATTCCCCCAGGTAACCGTCTTCTGCCCACTGCCATGTGGCCCCGGTGGAAAGGCTGTTTTCCCGAAATGATCCCAGCCCATAGTATTACGGATAATATCTTTTCCAGACCAGGTCCCAGCAGGGATGCAGGCCGTCTTACCCTCTTGAAATCGCTCTGCCGGCGTCAGTTCCCGCCGAAAAGAGGGACTCACCCGGTCTTCCCAGTACAGCCGGGCAAGAAAGGTCATGGTTTCTATCCCGGCCGGGCTGTCGAACATCGCCCGAGATCCGCCGAGATCCTGAAACCGGGTGCCGTTGCCTGCCAGCCACGGGGGGAGTACACCTGCCCCGCCATAGGCCTGAATCGTGAAACCGGCCTGATCCACTTCACCATCCGGGGTATAGGTCGTGAGTTTCTTCGTAATACGCCGGAAATGAGCCCAATCTTTGATGGCTTCAAAGCGGATATGATCATAATCCACCGAGCCCTCCGGATGACGCACAAACATCGCTCGAATCTCATCGTCCTGTTGCGCGGCCCGTTCCAGAATATCGAGATTCCAGACCAGGCACGAGGCATCGATGATCATCGGCATCCCGAAGACCACCCCTTCCTGCGTATGATTATGTTGCCAGGCTGACGGCAGGAAGGCCGCTTCCTCCAGACGGGAACCGTCACTATTCACGGGATCGTTCGAAATCAGATCGTTCAGCGGATGCAGCATACCTCGCTGGTAGAATCCCTCCGCCCAGAACACAGAGGATTGAAACAGGTCCGGCGGCGTCTGGCCGACCATGGCGGTGGAAAGTTTCTGTACATAATTGGCAAACGGCACGGTCTGATAGACCAGGTTCACATCCGGATTACGCTGCTCGAAGGTCTCTTCTAAGGCGGCGAAATAATCGCCATATTCCTCATTACTGGACGGACTCCACCAATCCCATATCCGCAGTTGGATAGGCCGTGGGGCCGTTTTATCCAGCGATCCGAGCCAGCCCTGCGTCATCCCCGCACGCCATAAGACCGCTATAACAAGACCAATCGCCATGACGGCTATCATCGTATGTTTTAAATGACGAGGCATTTCAACCATCCAATATAAAGGACCCGACGTTGAAGCGCCGGGTTAGAGGGGCTCAGGTATCGTTGTCCCACAACACCCTGCCGGCCCCCATCGTCTGATCCTGTACGGCCTGTTCCAGGGGCGGCTTGAGAGATGCCGGCGCTTTGATATACAGCGCCACATCCTGATCATAGGTCACCTCATTCACCGCCAGATCCAGCGTCTCAAGAAGATGACGGATGGTATTTTCCATCGCATACGACATGATCACCCGGCCTGTGAAATAGTCAATCCGTTCTATCAACGAAAGCGCATCGACCCCTTGCTGCACCGAACCGGAATAAGCACGGACGAGGCCTCCAGCCCCCAGTTTTGTACCGCCGAAATACCGGGTCACCACCACCACAATCTCACCAATATCCTTGAATTGCAAGACGTTGAGCATCGGACGGCCAGCCGTACCGCGTGGCTCGCCATCATCGCTCAAGCCGATATCAAGGGTATTGTCCGGCGGTCCGGCCACATACGCCCAGCAATGGTGGCTGGCATCCGGGAATTCCGAACGGACGCGCTCGATAAAAGCCAGCGCCTGTGCTTTGTCTTCCGCCCGACCCATCGTGGCAATGAACCGACTACGTTTGATCTCTTGCTCAACGCGGACGGTCCGGGATGGGATGAGGTAGGACATGGTCTGTTTTTGGATTATGAGTTTTGAGTTATGAGTGGTAGACCAATGAGCTATGGTCTGTTGAATCTGCTGTTCAATTTGAGAGACATCAAACATACTTGCCTCCGGCCCCTTCCCGGCAAGACGAAATACGGTAAGTTAATCGTATTTACTGCGTCATCTTGGGGTTCAACTCGGCCTCAGCGGCAATAAAACCAAAAGCGGACCAGTAGGAATTATCTACAATCTGCTTGAAAAGATCCTGTGCTTTTTCCGTCTCGCCATTATACAGATACCAGTTGGCCACCCCATAGCCCTGAGTCACCAGGTTGAGTTCGTTCGCCAGGTCGCTGTCGCCGTTCAGGTCCAGCAGCTCGCCTGGCGTAATCTCACCCTTGTACATAAGAATACGCTTGAAATAGGCGTCGTTCTCCAGAATGTTCATATCACTGCGTACAGGCTCCAGCACAGCCATCGCCTCTTTCTCTCGACCCAGCCGGCGGTTGATCATATACAGCCAGTCGGTGTTGGCAACGAGCGCATCATAGTTGTAGACGAAATCATTATTCTTCTCATAACAGCGCAGGGCGTTTTCAAAATCACCAATGAGGTAATAGGCCAGGCCCAGATGGTACCAGATGTTAAAATGGTTGCTGCTGGTCGGGATATTGTACTTGTTGGGCGCACCGTCTAGTTCTACATGATCCTGTACGCCTTCAATCAGTTGGGTCGCACGTTCCAGATCGGCAATGGCCTTGTCGAATTCACGCACCGAAATGTACCGGTGACCCCGGTGACGCAGGAGTTTGTAGCTGTCGGGGAATTTGCTGAGGCCTGCGGTATAGATTTCGATGGATTCATGATAGCCCCAAAGATACGCGGTGCGGCGACCCAGCCAGATGATCTTTTCAAGATCCTCCCGATTGGCGTCATAGGCGGCTCGCGCGGCCCCCAGGTTCGTTTCCATGCGGTTGCGGCCTGCTTCCCCCATGCTCGGTGGGGTCAAGACGGCACCCGGGAGAGACCTCACTGGTCTGATACTGGCTAACCCTTTTTGTACAGATAGCATATCGTCCCCTTCCTGTGAACAGGCTGTGAAGGCTACCAGAGTCAGAACCATACTCAGCCCGAGTATCTTGCATATCGTGTTACGCCATAGATGATGTTTCATGGACACCCGCTCCTTTTATAAAAGAAATCCTGGTTTTTGATTTATGAACCGGTTTGTTTAACCTGCTCTCCCTGTCGCCTCTGCGCAACCCCGTGTCGTCTTTTGATCCATCGGCCCCTACACCGCATAATCATCCGAATTGTTCTTTCGCCAGTTTGGCAGATAGCCGTCGGTCGCCCCGTAGCCGTAGGACGGCCCGATCTGATTGGCGGTTTTCCAGGGCCAGCCCTGTCCACCGATAATCCGGTACTCGCGCCCTTTGCCGCAAAGCCAGTAAAACATATGGGCATAATACCGCGCGGAACCGTGGCCACCGTAGTCGGCCGTACGGAAGTCAAAATCCGGTTCGACAATCCAGTCTCTTTGCGGCGGCGTCGTGCGCCAGTAGTTGTATTTCAGCATCTGCCGAACCCCGGTCGCCGTTGATCGGCCTCTGCGATGCAGAATACTTTGCGAATGTATACCGATCGACCCGGCCGGGCCAGCACAGGCCAAGCCCTCCTCATCCGGTTTCGGCGTGGTGGGACGAATGTGCGAACCGGGAACCACATCGGTTGGTCCCATTTCCTTCGGGGTATCCTGGGGGAAGTAGAACACTTCCAGGAAATTCAGTTCCGGACCGAACACATGGTCCGCGTCATGGTGCCAGCCCTGCGGTTCTGCAGGACATTCAACCCGGTGGTTGCTGACCAGCACCGGAAGCCCCGCTTGTTTGCCTAGTAATGAGCGCAGGGCACCCGTTAGCTGTGGGTTGAGCAGGACATGTTCGATATACCAATCCTCGAGCAGAATGGTACTTGGCTCGTGCGAATATCGGATTCTTTCCAGATCCTCTGTGGTAAACCCCTCGGGGATATAAGAGGGATTCGCCGGACTCTTTCCATTCAGATGATCGAGGGTCCGTTGGTTGATTTCATCCGACACGACGCCCGGTAGAAACAGGTGTCCTTCCCGGCAGAATTTAAGAACCTGAGCATCCGTCAGCGTGGGTTCGCAGTCAAAAGTGCGGTTAACGGCATCGTAGGACATGATGCAGAGCCTCCTAGAGGTCTATATCAATGGGTGATGGGTGATGACAAGCGTCTTTACATTAAGCCCTATTGCTGTAACAAAGAAAAGGCCCTGTGCAGAGAGAACAACCAAAAACTGGCAGGCACCGGAATAAAATGACTCTGAGGTGTTATCATGGCGCGGGCGGGCAGGTCGTCTTGAAGATCAAGCCCCGGTCGGTTCACGAGCCGAATAGAAAGCCATAGTCCTTACAGCTCAATCGGGCATCTATGTCCTTATAATTCGGGATGGCTCTGTAAAATACTGATCCACTTCCGCCCGAAGCCAGGTACGGATATCTTTCTCTATTTCGTCGGAGGCCAGCGCCTGGAGGATATTCGTCTGAGTGATAAGATACGCGACCAGTTCGGAGGCAGTAAATCGGACCTCATTGCAGAACCGATCCTCATGATACCAACGAAAACCGAAGGTTTGCGCTTCCGCGACTGTAAACGGGCTACGATTCCTGGCCGGCGTCGGATATTGGTTGAGATACACCGACTCTACCCAATCTATAAAACCGACATGTTCCTTCATACGCCCAAGAAACACATTGTTATATATTAACAGCCACCCTGAAGGTTTCAGGACGCGAGCAGCCTCTGTCAGAAACTTTTGGCGGTCGAAACAGTGAAAGGCCAGGGCTACCGACAGCAGATGGAAGGCGTTATCGACAAATGGAAACTGATCAGCACAAGCCTGTACGTAGCTAGCGGCATCACGCGGTGCAGCCGATAGCATGCTGTAGGCGGTTTCCATGGCGAAGATATTTCCGGATAGCGGGGCTAATGCCTTGGTAGATTGCCCTGTCCCGCAAGCCACATCAAGCCCCCGTATATCTTGCGGCGCTGTAAGGGCTATTTGAGCTTGAACTCTTTCAAACACCAAGGGATGAAAGTAGGGCCGGTTTTTAGCATATCGAATCCCGATGTCTTGCATCATAAAATGGTTCATGGGACGCTATCGGCAAAACGTTCTAATTCTGATTTGGTAAAAAGTGGTTTAAAAATGAGGCCGATGTTCTCAATGTTTTCTCGCCCGGTGCCTTCTCGGTCAATAACGCACACCACCGTCTCTACGATAGCCCCGCGATGTCTTAATTCGGTGACCGCGTCGAGGACCGCCCCGCCGGATGTGACGACATCTTCAATGATTACAAGGTGGCTGTCTTTTATCTCGCCCCCTTCCGCCAATTTACAGGTCCCATATTTCTTGGCTTCTTTTCGGACGAAAACCACCGGTTTCTCCAATTGGAGCGACAGGGCGGTGGCCATCGGAATACCCCCCATTTCGAGACCGGCAAGCTGGTCATATTTTTCCGGCAACAAGGCGGACATTTGACCTGCTATTTCACGCAAAATATCCGGTTGTGCTTCGAACAGATATTTGTCAAAATACTCGGTTGAAACCTGCCCGGATCGAAGCAGGAATTCACCTTTTATATTAGAGATTTCGTAGATTATTCGTCCAAGTTCTGATCTGGTCATGCCCTTCCCTTCTGATAAATGTGTACGGGTTATCCTGCCTCGTCCACACCGGTGCTCTTCGCCCCTGTCCAATACATCACCACCAGCGTCGCAAGCCCTAAAAGGCAAAAACCACCGACCAGCGGTAAAACCGTCCCATTGTAACTCTGGCCGATCAGGGTGCCGATGGGCACCGACAACAAGGTGGCCAGCGCACCGACCACCGAAGCGCCCACACCGGCGATATGTCCGAGGGGTTCCATCGCCAACGTATTCAAATTACCGAATAAAAGACCGATGCAGAAAAACAACAGGACAAAATATACCATCAAGCCCCAGAGCGGCGGATGACCCGCCATAGAAAACGATATGACAAAAAACAGGATCGAAAGTATACTTAATACGATTAACGCAATACGAGACAGGACCTGCATCCCATAACGCATGACCAGGCGGGAATTTGCGAAGGACGCCGCCCCGATGGCCAGCGCAAGCGTGGCGAAATAAAACGGAAACGACGTCCCCACGCCATATTGATCCTGAAACAACTGCTGTGAGGTGGCAAGATAGGCAAGAAAGCCGGCGGACACAAGCCCGGCCGCCATCGTATAGCCGAACGATACCCTGGTCTTACAAATTTCTTTTACCGCCAGCAGATTCCGCCGCAGAGAAAATGATTGTCGCTTTTCCCTGGCCAGCGTCTCCGGCTGCCGAATGGTAAACCAGATCAGAATGGAAATCGACAGAACCAGAAAAGCGACAAAAATAGCCCGCCAGTGGGCCACAAACAGGAGGGCCTGCCCCAGAGCCGGTGCAATGACCGGCACCAGAATAAAGATGGACATCGAGGAAGACATGACCCGTGCCATAACACGCCCCTCAAACCGGTCACGTACCAGCGCTATCGACACGGTGCGATTCCCCGCCGCACCGAGCCCTTGTAGAATCCGCCCCACCAGCATGGTTGAAAAATCAGTAGAAAAAAGAGAAAAAAGACAACCTATGATGAACAAGCCGAACGCTAAATAAATAGCCGGTTTTCGGCCGTAGCTATCGGACAACGGGCCGTAGATCAACTGGCCAAAAGCATAGCCGATAAACACAAACGAGATGATCAGCTGGGTATCATTCTCCCGCTGCACGCCCAGGTCTCTACCGATTTCCGGCAAGGCCGGCAGCATGGCGTCTATCGACAGCGCGACCATGGACATCATCATAGCGAGCAGCGTGACGAACTCACCATACCCGGGTTTGTCACCCGGTTTTTCATGTGCCATCAATTCTCCAATTCGTCAGGGCTCAGCGGATGAGCGATCTCTGCTTGCGATAAATCCGATAAACGACAGCGCTATCATGAGCAGGTTCAATGTAACCGGGTTAAAAGCGGCGATAAGAAAATGCGGCGATGTAAAGGCCACGTGGACTAAAGCACCGGCCATGATCAGCATATTCAACAACAGGACCTGCCTGATCCGCCAGGTGATCAATACGAAAAAGCCAAAAGCTATCTCACACCAACCGATCACACTGAGCGTGGTCATGGTATCCATGAACTCGATATGCAATGCCTGGGTCATGCTTACTTCATCTACATGGTGGAAAATCAACTTGGGGACTAATCCGTGATAGATCCACACAAAGGCCACCATACATCGGCAGATGGCGTAGATCAGGCTATTTTCTGAGGGAGAAGATGGGGGGGAAGAGACTCCGAAGGCGGACACAGGCTATTCTGCCTCCAGTGTATGATCGGGCACCCGCTTTTTAATATACCCATCGAATACCAGGGTACCGAAGGGCAAAAGGCTGGCTATAAACCCCCATACACCAACCATGGTCGGCAGGGTATACCGCTTCATAATCATGACCAGGTAGGCACAGAACAGCATGAATAAAAGGCCGTGAATAGGGCCTATAACCTGGACCGCCAGCGGCATCATGTAGAGATACTTGAGGGGCATGGCAAGGCCGAGCAACAGGAGGAACGAAAGGCCTTCGAGTAGGGCGATGAGACGAAATGTATTGAAAGAAAACATGTGTTGAACCAATTTATGAAGGGTGATTTATGAAGGGTGATTTAAAAACTATGGGCGATGATCCCTCTATCTTCGGGCGACGTCTGTCTACAGGCGCTCGCCGGTGACCCTGAGCATCTCCAGCGCGTACGAAGTCCAATCCCTGTGGTCTGTATTGAGTATCATCATGGGCATCTCAACTTTCGTTTAGCGTTCTATGAGCCTGTCCTGACTGGCTACCTATAATTGGGTCCATGCCGACAGCGTGGCCTGATCAATCTGCTGCCCCCTGATCGACGCCCTGTGTAACCATTTTCTCTTCTATGCTTTACCACAAGACCTATCGATCTACTTCTGCAAAGGCTCTGACCGGAAAAGTGCCGCACCCTTTGACTTTAACCGGGACCGCATAAAATGAAAAACCGTGATCCGGCACCGCTTCCAGTTGACACAGATGCTCTACAATAGGGATCTCCGCGCCAAGCAACGTAGAATGGACGGGCCGCGTGTTGCCTGCGGTATCGTCGATATTATAGGCATCGATACCTACCAATGTAACGCCCTGGTCTTTCAGGAAAACGGCTGCCGCTTCCGTGACGAAAGGATGGCCTTCATAGTAGGGCGCCGTGTTCCAGTGTCGTGACCAGTTGGTGTGTATCAAAACAGCCTTTCCGAGCAGGTCGTATCCGGAGAAATGATCGGCGCCAATGGCCTTGATCTCTTCCGCAACGCGGATAACGATACCTGGCACACCCGCTACCGATTCCAAATCTAACTCGGACAGATCTTTCCCATCCTCATACCGATGGAAGGGCGAGTCGATATAAGTCCCCGTGTTGGACACCATCTCGATTTTCGCGATCTGAAACGAGGTGCCCTCGGCATAGTACGCTTTTGAGGCCTCCCTGCTCAGATAATCACAGATCACCGGGGCCGGTAGACCTTTGTAGGTTACCAGCCCATTTTCAATAGTGTGGCTGACATCGATGTGTATTTTTGACACGGGTTTCGTATTAGGATATGAGTCGGACCTCTTATGCTCGATGACGCCCCTGCTTGTAATCATAAGTCGGATCAAAACCAATCTAGCCGAATAGGCGTAAAACCTTTAGCTGCAATCTTCTCTGGATAAAAAGGTGTACGGTTTCCATTAACAAATTCATAGTCATCTCGGCCGCCTTTTGCATCTCACATTACACAAAACCAGGTGCAAAATAAAGACATTTTACCTTATGGACCCATTTTGGCAAAACCTGGAGGTATTTCCGGCAACACGGTAGCCTATGTCATAAATAATACACAGAAGCCACAATTTTAAAGGGAAATACGGAAAGCTAACGGGCAATACCAGGAGGGTAAAATTGGCGTGAACGTTTACTTTATATTTCCCATAGTGCACGACAAAAGTAATTTTCTGCTTTGTTATCCTATATTAAGCGTAGATCTTTGCAGCAGCCTGTAAGTGGGCTTTTGAGCCGCGAGCAGTGGAGAACCAACCTCTCCAAACATCGGCATGAGCACAGGCCCAAGTTTGCTCTTAACTTAATAGGGGTGCGGTGAAAGGCGGGGAGATGAGCTGGTGTGAAAAACTATCCTCTTGAATTAATTACTTCAATATCACAAACTATCAGCAAACCCATGACGGCCAACGAAAAACTCATCGACCAATTGGATAAGGCTCGGACGATGCTGCTCGTCACCATCAAAGGACTCGACGAAGAGACCCTTTCCAATAGCATCGTATCAGGGACGTGGACCACCAGAGACATTCTGGGGCATCTGGTCTCCTGGGGCGATGAATTGCGAAGAGAGGTGCAGACGATACTTTCCGAAGCGCCCACTTACGATTATACTATTCGTGCCGATGATCATTTTAACGCGTGGAATCTTGCTCAGGCGGAACAGAAAAAGACCCTGTCCTGGCAGGCGGTCTTTGAGGATTTTAAACGAGACTATAAAGACATGATCGCGTTGATCGATTCACTCTCGAAAGCCCAACTGATCACAAAGGGACCTGTGCCCTGGGATAAAAATACAGTGAAAGTTCAGTCCATCCTCAAGATACACCCCGGTCATATCAAACATCATGATAAGGCCCTGAAAAAATGGAGAAAGACGCTTTGAGTCTGGAATCACAGTCTATTGTTGTAGGTAGTACCCCGGAACATATTCTGAAACACATCGACGTCATTATTCCGCGTAACCAGTTTGTGGTCTTGGCCGGGGTCAAATGAAATGAAATGAGTAAAATCCAAAGGGCACCATCAGGAGAATGAACACTCCTCGGAGCAAGTTACGGGGCCACCGTATGCGAGATCTACCGCAAGCTATCTTCGTCAGTGTGGAACCTCGTCTACCACGAGCATATTTGAAAGCCTGCACGATAGCACCCGTCTGAAGCTGTGCCGAAGCCGATGTGAACAAGGGCATAACCTGCTGGGCTTGAAATGAAACATAGGGATGCTACATTCGGAAAAGAAAATGGCCGTCAAAACGACACTTACAGATAACGATTTCAACGACGTATGCTCCGATTATAATCTTGGCAATTATCTGGATGCCGATCCGATCGCCCAGGGATCGGTACAGACCAATTACATCGTGCGTACGCCGATGGGCAGATTCGTCTTCCGGTATTACGAAAACCGCTCGACAGAATCTATCTTGTTTGAAACCAATCTCATCCGATATCTCAAGGGCAAACAGTATCCCTGTCCTGCTGTAATCAAGAATAGACACGGAAAATATGTCGGCCTGTATGAGCATAAACCCTACGCCCTGTTCGAATTTGTCGAAGGAGAGCATATCCAGCAACCGGATGCCATACAAAGAAAAGCGTTCGTCCAGAAAGTGGCCGAACTGCATATCCTGACCAGAACCTACAGGCCGACCTATAAGGCAGCCCGATGGAATTACAGTCCGATCTCTGGTCGGTCAATCCCTGCCGTTCAGTCTACTGCAAACCGCCAATACCGGCCTGTTCGTCGTCTACAACGCAATCCGAGACACCGACCTGCTGACGCCCACGGCACCGCTCAATATGCATGAAAAACGACTGACCAACCGGACGTTCTTCATTAAGTACAGCTTGCCGCTTGTAACGTTGAATTAAAAGGGCGATTGACCTTCGAGGTTTAACCACGGGGAACATGGGTCTGCCGCTTGCACGATATTTCGCAAGCATTCACGGACGGCACGGGAAATATAAGGTTTTAAAAGCCGCCGGCGAATTTATTTCGTTGGCGGTTTTAGTACGCATCTCGCCTCAAACGTATGGTGGGCAGGATGACATCCTGATTGACAATATCATAACGTAATCGGAAATCACCTGACCGAATCCGCCATTGACCTTCACCGGATTTCACATTGGTCAGTTTCTTGATAGATTGTGCCTGAGATCATTATATGGATCTTCTCTCAGGATGGCGACCAATTCATTCAGAACGACAGGCAGTTGTCGTTGGGATCTGGTTAAGCGTCGTACACTACGTTCGAACGCAGGAGTGACAATAACGTAAAATGAGGTAGGCATAAATCATACATTACGATTTTTCGGAGGGGCGATCCTGCGCCGTTTTTAAATCTGTCAAGAACGCATCAATCGGCCTGCTTTGGCCATTTTCGTAAGCTCTGTAGCTCTCTGCGATCTGTTTTTTGATGTTTGGGTCCTTCATTTCCAGATAATCTTCCAACTCATCAATATCGATAATGCCGGCTACAGGAATGCCATCCTTTTCAAGAATAAAACATTCATTGTTGACATGCGCACGGCGAACAATCTGGCCGAGGTTGATACGCGCTTTGGTGATCGGAATACGATGGACTTTCAGGGAATTACTCATTTTACCATCCCCTAATATTGGTTAATATTAATCAATACTAATCAATATTAAGTATACTCTATTCCTATGTCTATTGCCGGTGGATTATGCAACCTTGCTACCATCCATAGTTGAGGGTTCGTTGGAAATCTCGAAAAATTTATTTACAACGAACTTCAATTTCTGGCCAACCTCTTTGTGGAAGCCGTGTTTATTCGCATCCTTTATACCACTGCTCGTATTCCTCGACCACATCATCCCGATCGGTAAAGGGCTTGTAAACCACACGGGCACGATAGCCGTAGTCGGCACCGATAATGGGATTATGAATGACGTATTGCCAATCCCATGCCGGACTGTGCGGATCGGGGTGGCCGTATTCGTCCTGGATGAAATTCCACATGGCAAAGCGGATGGGTTCTACCTGATCGAACATCATGATATAGACCATGGCGTCATCGGTCGTATCGAGCTGGCCATCGCCATCGACTAATCCGTAATAAAATGGCTGGATGAACTTTTTACGTGGGTTTTCCAGAATGTTCAGGGTATCGGAGCCTTCCTCGAAGGGCAGATCCGGGACGCCGACCGCCGATACCGTGCCGGTTTCAAATCCGCCCGGCGTATCGTCACCGAATTGGGTCCAGCCTTCTTCCCCATCGGTCTGACCGTGAAAATGGATACGGCGTTCACGCGTTCGGTTCATATAACTGGCCCACATGAATGCCGCATACCCCAGCGGATACCGGTCCTCATGCAACCGCATCGTGAAGGTCATATCGATGTGATCACCGCCGGAGAAGACATACCGCATTTCACTTTCAACGCCCCAGGTAGAATCCATCGCTGCATGGACAATGGCTGCTTCCCGGTCTGAATCCCGACGAACAGAGCGCGGATCGAGCCGCGGCGTAAACTTATTGATCGCCCTGTCTTCCGCAACGCCGTTCATGATATGCTCAAAGTTAAGTCCAACCGCGTGGTCTCTGTATAGATTCTGATGCGGAAATAGAGTATGGTTAAGCGGCTTGAAACCTGCCCCCAGAATCTCATCCCCCGGGACGTCCTCTACAATCGTACCCGCAAAATTACCGCCTGAAATGTGAACCGATGGCACCATGGTCCTCTCCTGATTTTAATAAAACCCTATACCCACACTGATGAATCCTGCCGTGGCGCTCCCCTTTGTGCGGCAGACCCCTGGAATAATATACAGGAAATTCTATTCAGACGTCTGTATTTGAAGCGTGGTAAAAAAACCACCGCTGCTGGAGGTTCCGTCCTGGGCGGATGGGCTATTCAGGATCGCCCGGGCTTCGGAATCGCCGTGATGGTAAGTGTAAAAATGCCAATTAGGATAGACAAGCGAATCATATGATCTCTCTCTTTATACATGTTTCGTACGGAGAATCGATATCGGATTATCCGCACATAACAGCATTATATATAATAAGAGTTGTCAAGACGATCAAATCGTAAAAAATGTAAACCATCCGGCCTTGATTGGCGGCAATAGCATACATCCAGCGGCCCGGATTCTCACGGGATCGTAATCCCGACAGCCCCAGATTCGCTTGCACCATCGCTTCCTGGGCCACATCTTCGGCATCGGTCACCGAACCGAGCAGCCAGTTGCACAGCCGTAAAATACCTGGATAGTATCGGTCCACGAACGGATTGAACGCCTCACGGTCGCCGGCCAGTACCAGCTCGACCAGCATCGCTTCATCATGATGATCGTATAAACGCGTCATATCCCTAAGTTGCATAAAAGAAATATAAAGTTGGGAAGGAAATACAGCATGTGGGAGAGTGGGAGAGTGGGAGAGTGGGCAGCCTGGTGCTTCAGCGCCGAGTTTTGGGGCGACATGTATAATATGTTATGCCCATTTGCCACATTTTTGTATTTTACCTGACAGCAATCATTAACCCCATTGATGTTTAAATGATTAACCATTGTGGCTTATCACGGGGTGGAAGCAACCGACTTTCAATCATAAATTAAAATTCATAAATCAACAATGGACGTACCCACGGAAGGTGCTATGGATACGATTAACATCGGCGTGGCCGGGCTGCGGTTCGGACGGACGTGGATGAATGGGTTTCGTAATCATCCCCGGTGCAGGCTGGCCGGCTTATGCGATCTGGATGCCGACGTCCTGGCAACCGCAGCAGACGAAGCCAGCCCGGACCGGACGATGAATCAGTTCGAGGAGATGGTCGCAGATCCTGGTATTGATGCGGTCGCGTTATTTACACCGGCGCCGCTGCATGCTGAACATTCGACTGCCCTGCTCAATGCAGGCAAACATGTGCTTTCCGCTGTACCTGTAGCGGTGACGGAGGCCGGGTGCCGAGATATTGTGCTGGCGGCACGGGCGTCAGGACGGGTTTATATGATGGCCGAGAACTGGCCGTACGAACCGAGCATCCTCAAAGCGCATACTCTTTACGGGGCCGGCAAACTTGGTAAATTGTATTATGGTGAAGCCGAATACCTGCACCACACGGAGTCGCTCTGGTTCACCCCCGACGGGACCTCAACCTGGCGACGATCCTTTCCCCCCCTGTTGTATCCGACACATGGCCTGGGGCCCTACCTGCACATGACCGGCGATCGGTTTACGGAAGTGACGGCACATGCCGTTTCCGGCGAAACCCCACCGGGGGCTGACCCGGAGCGGGACTGGCTTCAGGTCGCGATGCTTCGGTCGGAGCAGGGCTGCCTGTTTAAGTTGATGAACTCCTTCTGCAATGTCCATCCCGGTGGGCATTACTTGTCCTTCTATGGGGACCGAGGCAGTTTTGAGACCGGACGGGGCAAAAAAGCTCGCTCCGAAGCCAACTTCTGGCAGCAGGGCGAAACCCCACGCGAGATGACCCGTGAAGATTGCGAATACCCGCCTTTGCCTGACTATGTAAAGGCCATGGGCAGCCATGCGGGCCCCGCCATACGTATCATAGACGATTTTGTGCGATCCGTCACCGGAGAGATACCGGTTCCAATTGGCCCTGAACTTTCAGCAGATATGACCCTGCCGGGCATCTGCGCTCAGGAATCGATACGCACCGGGGCCACGGTTCCGATTCCTAATCCAAGGGTGTGGTGATTGCGTTCTGATCAACCCCATGACGTACCATCCGATGCCGCACCACCGGTCTATGAACTGGCCCGATCGGATACCCAACACGAGGGGTTGTTCAGGATGTATTTTCGGATCCGATGTAGAGACCTTTCGTCGCGAATGATATGTTCGTAATAATTACGTTGCCATACCGGTACACCCGGTGTACCCCGGATTATGTTGATTTGTTTTGTAGATACGGTTTTAAACGCCCCGACCAAACGGCCCAACGGTTTTCGTCCCGGCTCTGCGTACATATTGTCACGAAATAGGTGCCCGCCCGGCTGTAAACGTATCGTTTCAATCGGATTGATATTCCGTGGACCATCTTTTTCACAGGCGGCCTGTTGACCCTGATCATTGCGATGGCTCCGATCAGCTATCAAGCCATCAGAGCCGCGATGATCAATCCGATTGAAGCGCTTCGGGAGGAATAAGAGCGAGGGAGCAAAGTACGAGGATAGAATACGACGAAATATGTAAGGTAGTATAGAATTGGCAGTCAGGGTGGGGTTGTGCCAGGTGCTCGTCAAGCCGCCCCCTGGCGATTATCCCGCGAACGCGGCGTGAGATCAAAATGGGTCTCGTGCCCGTGGAAAAAACGATCCAGCTCGTCGACCATGAATTGGAAAAAATGTGGGTACTCGTCGCCGGTGCGCCCCGAAAAGTGCGGGGTCAGAAATACATTGGGCAACTGAAGGATCTCACTGTCGGGCGGTATCGGCTCCGGGTCGAAGACGTCGAGGCCGGCGGTGATATCGCCACGCTTAAGCCGATCAATCAATGCGGCGGAGTCGATGATCGCCCCGCGGGACACATTGACCAGCGCCGCCCCGGACGAAATCATATCCAGTTCGCGGTGGCCTAACATGCCCCTGGTCTGGGGGGTCAGTGGGACCAGGCAAACGATGGCGTCACACTGGGAGAGCACATGCTCCAGCGTAGTCTGCAAAAAGTCCAGCGCCTCGGCCATCTCCCGTGGCAGATAGGGATCGTAAACCCAGATCTCCCCCTCAAAGGGCCGCAGTAATTTGATCAGACGCCGCCCCATGTGACCGCAACCGATAAGCCCCACCCGCTTTCCGGTGAGCACCCCCCCCATCTGGTCGACTTCGGCCGTGTTCTTGGTCGTATCCCCGGCGATCAGACGGCGGAAGAGCTTGCCGGCGTTGCGCATGGCGATAAGCGTCAGCGCCAGGGCCCACTCGGCCACAGGATAAGACGAGCCGTTGGTCGTATCCACTGTGCGGATGCCCCGTGCCCAGGACGCCTTCAAATCGATCCGCGCCGCGAAGCGATCGCCCTCCAGCTCGCCGATAAATTTGAGCCGGGGAGCCCGGTCCATAAACTCGGCGTCCATCCGTGGCGCGCCGTGGCAGACCACCAGACCGTCCACCCCGTCCAGCTTTTCCTTCAGCCGCGCTTTCACCCCCGCGTCTTCGCTGACGCTGTAAATCCCCCCACCCTCGCAGGCGAACCACTCCCAATCGGCGAACTGTTCCAGCCGCGCCAGTTGCTGCGGCGGTAAATAGCGATGGCGTACCCGCTCGTCGCAGGCGATCAACACTTTGGGACGATTATCTTTCATCTTAACCCCTCCTCCGCGAATGCGGGTAACACCTGCTCAGCGAACAATTCGAGACTATCACCTTGCGGTGAGTCCATAAACCACAGCATGAAATGATCGATGCCCGCGTCAACATAAGCCCTCACCTGCGATACGACCTCCTCGGGCGTGCCCACAAGCCGGGTCTCGGTGAAGGCGTTGGGTAGCTCGTCGCTTGCGCCGTCGACAAAGGCCTGTAAATCCGCGTCAGGGGCGACCTCGGGGGCCAGGGCAATGATCGCCCTCAGCCGTCGACGCAACGCGTTGTAATCGGGGGCGACCAGTACCGAGATCGCCAGCGCCTTCTCCAACTCGGCTATATCCCTACCTGCCTCGTCGCAGGCGGCCGTAAGCGCCGCCAACCGCTCTGCCAGTTGTGCCAGTCCCACCGGCGTCGAATGCCAACCCTGAGCGAACTGGGCGCAGGATTTGAGGATGGCCGGGTGGACCCCGCCCATCCATATAGGCGGATGGGGCTGTTGCAGCGGGCCGGGGGCACAAACCGCGCCAGCCAACTGATAGTATTGGCCGGTAAAAGTGACGGGATCGTGTCCCTTCCACAACGCCAGCGTCAGTTCCAGGCCTTCGGTCATCCGGGCCATGCGCTCTTCGGCGTCGTCGCTCCAGGGCAGACCATACGCCCGGTGCTCGCGGGCGTTGTTGCCGGCATCGGGATAATAGATCAGTCGACCACCGGAGAGCTGATCGAGGGTCGCTGCCATCTTGGCCGCCAGCGCCGGATGGCGCAATAGATTGGACTGGTGCAGCACACCCAATCGCGCGCGCTGCGTGGCCCCGGCCAGCGCCGAGACCACGGTCCACCCCTCCAGAATTGCGTCGCCTTTGCCCAGCATCAGGTGATCGGCCACCCACAGCGTGTCATAGCCCAGGGCTTCAGCCCGCAGTGCGGCCTGCATAGTCGTCTGCGGATCGAGTGTAGCATAGCCGGGCGTAGGATAACCGAGGATACCGGGATTCGCCAAAATGGGGACGCCATAGCCAAAAGAAATAGCCATATTCTATGCCCTCCGCAGTGGTTGACATTGACCTGAGGTCAGGGTGACTTGATCCCGTTGGATCAACATGAGGGCCTCCTGTGTCACCTGGTTAGAGACGATGGTGATTATTTTCATCTTACCAATGGCCAAGTGATACACCTTGTATGATTAATAATTGGTATTATCTCAGGCTTCGCCGTAGATCGCCTGAATCATGGCATTGATGTAGCCGAAACAATAAGCATAGGACTGATAGTAGCCCTTCGGATCGTCGTCGGTACGCGGGACGTGGTCGGGATCAATACCGTAACAGTAACCCGTGTCCTTGAGGGCCTTTAATACCCGGTAGAAATCCATATCTCCTTCATCGGGCAGGGCTTCGCGGAAGCTGTAGCGCTGGCCGATAAGGTTACGGAAGTGTACCAGGAAAATCGTATGGCGACTGCCGAAGTAGTCTATGAAGGGATAGATTTCACTGGCCGGATCTTCGAGCATTTCAGCGATGGAACCGACGCAGAAGTTCCACCCGTGATACGGGCTGCGCTGAATCTCGATGAAACGCTTCATGCCTTCAAAGTCATTGAGCACTTTGTCAACACCCTTATAGCCAGACGGTGTGGCCGGGTCTTCCTGGGAATTGCCCATGCGAACTTTGTATTCTTCTGCCACCGGAATCATACGTTCGAGCAGATACTCTATGCGTTCCCAGTGCATATCTGCTGTGACGCGCCCGACCTCAGTCTGCCTGGTCTGTTCCTCTGCCGGTATCTTGTCCAGACGAAACGCGGTGTGATAATAGCCGCCACGACCTTCTTCTGGTTCGGTGCGGTCGACGGGCAGGATACACGTGTTATAGCGCAGAGAATCGATGCCCGCACGCGCAGCGGTGCGAATCATTTCGCATACCAGGTCAATTTCCCGGTCACGCTCCGGGCTTTTGCCAAAATAGATGATGTTGGGTAAATCCGTATAGATAGGTAGCAAGCTCATGTCCAGCGTCAGCCCGAAGGCTTCGTGGCGCTCTCTTTCCCGGATCAACTCATCGAGTTTCCAACCACAGTCCGGATGGAAGGGAAAGGTGGCGGCCTTGTGGCGCACGCCGCAGCGCTGTAGAAAACGCAACTCCTCATCGGTTGACCCAAAGCCCTGTGTCCGCACGTACATACGCCTGCTGTTATCCGGTGTTGGTGATGTACCTCCGGCGGCAGAAGCGGCTGCCTCTCCGGCGGCGAGACCTTTTTCAAATGGATGGGATGCTTTCATGTGATTCCTTTCGCTTTGCGAAGCTTTACAAATTGCGCATCTGTCACGGCGACTTTATGGCCGCGCTGCTATTTTTTCGCTCTGTATCCAACCCAGCGAGGTTGCACGCCGACTTTTCTGTCAGCCATATCATATCCCTGCGTAACCGCATCAGCGATGAGAGTTCGAAAATCATCATCGTTTACAAAATCCGGTTCCGGCACACGAACATGTCGAATCATCTTTCCGGTACCTTCAAGAAGGCCGGTAGGAGCGGGTAGTTCGGTACCGCGGTTGAAGCCAAGATTGACGTGTTTCACATAGACGGCCAGGTGACAGAAAGCCTATCCCAATTGCCCTGTAAGGGTGAAGACATCGATTACGGCATAGTTCTGGCCGATCAGTTCGGAACTCTCTGAAGCTGCGACCAGAACAGCCTGGCGGGTTGCCAGTGCTGTAGCCAGAACCCCTTCCGGGTGATCCGCCAAATGATCGTGGAGGATACATTCGGCGCATAGTTGGTCGTCAGGCACGGTATGTCCCTTTGTTCGTATTACTATGATATTATTTGGCCATACCATATGGAATAACAGGTCGTAGGAAACGGGTCGTGCATCCATCACTTTGGTTTCGTTATTTCAAGAGGCGTTACCCGGACGTGTCATAGGCTTGCTTGATCCATGCGATGAGTGTACCATCAACCTCATCAACGCCCGTCATATCCACCTTATATTGGCACATTCGGCCCTTAGGCAGTTCTATCAGACGCTGGGTGGCATCTACACCTTTCATATTCAAACCAACTTCTACACGTGTTTTTGTGGCAGGGGTGATCATTGCGAACTGCTTTTTGCGTCGAAGACTGACATCTCCTTTCTTGGGCGCGATTTCAAAGTCACCAAACGCTTCAATCGCTGCCATCAACTTGTCATAGATCGGTCGCAGATCAGCCTTCGGTCCCGAATAGATGATATCGATCAACGCTTCAAGTGATGGCTCCTCCGAAGTTTCACCGTCGTCCTCTAAGGATTTCAGATAAAGATGAGCAAGGGTATTCGCGTCACCGTGTCCCATGCCCAGATCTTTTTTGAGCGTATCCCGAATCTGACCGTGTTTACTGAGGCCGCTTTCATGAATAATGTTGAACAGTTGCTCGAGCGTCTTTCCAGCTCTGGTCTGGAGATTATCGATTTGCGTTTGCAGGGCTTTATCTAAACTATCCATTTCGGATCCTTTTCGAATATTTGCAGTATTGATCTGAAAAATGGTCACTTTGTAAGGTGCTCTGCCGATCAGCTGTCCATGCCGTACAATTGTTTTGGTTTAGGTTTTAGAGACATTGCAACGACCAACGAGGAGCGGCTATGGCCAATATATCAATATGTGAGCTAAGAAACAAGCGTTGTAATAAGACAGCTACTACGATCCGAGGGCGATCTATATGGGCTAAAGAATACGACAAATACTTTGACTCATTCTATCTGATGATCACTGAGCCTGTCCCGAGCGAAGTCGAGGGGCTCAGGGTTCCAACCGCCAGTGGGTGACCATGATACAGCGGGTTTCTCTCGGCTGATCCACTTGGTCGTAGACAGTCCAGATTGAGCCGGCCGCCGGCTGCACCGAGGCGGGATGGCTGATCGATAGCATCCGGCATCTATTCTTACTCTACCTCTTTCACGACGCCTAATCAACCGATCTATACTCCACCCTGTTAGGAGTGTACAAATTGAACCGCAGCTCTCCATCAAAATGAAGGAAAGCAATTTTTTCTTGACCGGTCGGTTCCTTTTTGTATAATTTATGGTAGTATAGGTTAACTATCAAACAGCGCTGCCTGTGGTTAATCCCAAGCGGCACAGTATGAAATCTGACAGGAGTTGATAACATGGGACGCCCCAGGGAATTCGACATGGATCAAGCCCTGAACGCGGCGATGACGGCTTTCTGGACCCACGGGTACGAAGCCACATCCATGGCTGATCTGATGAAGGTCATGAATCTTCAGAAGGGTAGTATATATAAAGCATTTCATGACAAACACGATTTGTATATGCAGGCTCTGAATCGATATCTGGATAATGGCCTCAAAACAATGAAGCAGGGCATTGGAAAAGCGACATCTCCCAAAGAGGGTATCCGGTTCTGGTTGAAAGAGATGATCTTCGGTCTTTGCCACAGGCAGGATAAACAGCGGGGCTGTCTGGCTCTGAATTCGATTGTAGAATTAGGACCGCACGATCAGGCAGTAAAAGAACGGATACAGCAGCAGCATGGGCGAATGGCTGAATTGTTAACCAGGACCATAGAAAAGGGCCAGGCGTTGGGCGAGTTTCGTCAAGATAAGCCTGCCGCTCACTTAGCCGAAGCATTAACAGCATTTACAATGGGTATAATGGCCCTTTCAAAAGGGTTCAGCGATGAGGAAGCCACTAATCGGTTGACTGATTTCGCTCTGGAATCTCTGTCTTAATATCAGGAGAAGGTATCGAACTTTGTTTTTTATTGACCAGTCGGTTCCTAATTAATATATTGTAATTCAGATGGCGGGACTTAGAACAGCAGAACATGATTTCAACAGGGAGAAACCCCTATTATTTTTTGCCTATTATTGACTGATCGGTCAATAATATAAAAGAAGGGGATAAAGCATGAATGAATCGACCAACCCTCAGCCGGTGAAACAATTTGCTCAGTGGATCGTTCACTGGCGCTGGCCGGTATTAATTGCGAGTCTCGTACTGGCTATGATGGCCGCGGCCGGCGCCCCCCGGTTGGCGTTCAATAATGATTATCGTGTCTTCTTCAGTAATGATAATCCAGAGCTTCAGGCCTTCGAGGCATTACAACGTACCTACACCAAGATCGACAACATCCTATTTGCGGTCGCGCCCATAGACGGCACCGTGTTCACCCCTGACATCCTCAATGGGATCGAAACGTTGACCGCAGAATCCTGGAAACTGCCTTTTGTGCTCCGGGTTGATTCGATCACCAATCATCAGCATACCACTTCGACCGAAGATGATTTAATCGTCGCAGATCTGGTTGAGGGCGGTCTTCAGTTTTCGTCGGAAGAGCTTGAATCGGCCCGGCAGGTTGCGCTGAATGAACCATTTTTGCGTAATTATCTGGTCTCAGAGAATGGAGCGGTTACCGGCGTCAACGTCACATTTCAGATGCCGGAAAAAACCTGAATGAAGTCCCTCAGGCGGTTACGGCTGCCCGGGAACTGGCCGCTCTTATTGAAGTTGAATACCCGGTTGAGGTCCATCTGACGGGCATGGGCATGGTCATGCTCAACAATGCCTTCTTTGAAATGAGCATGCAGGACATGGCAAGCCTGGTTCCTCTGATGTATCTGGTTATTATCATTTTCACTTTCTTCCTATTAAGATCCTTTACCGCCACCATCGGTACCCTGGCCGTCATTTTACTTTCTATGATGACCGTCATGGGGCTTGCCGGATGGTTCGATATCAAGCTGACGCCCCCGTCTTCGGCGGCGCCTACGATCATCATGACGCTGGCCGTGGCCGATTCCATTCATATTCTGATTTCCATACTGACCGCCATGCGTAAAGGGAGTGATAAACAGACGGCCCTGATCGAGAGCATCCGCGTCAACCTGCAGCCGGTTTTCCTGACGAGCATAACCACGGCTATCGGCTTTCTGTCCCTCAATTTCAGCGATGCCCCGCCGTTTGCCGACCTGGGGAATATTACAGCCATGGGCGTTATCGCAGCGCTGTTCTTTTCAGCCACCTTTTTGCCTGCATTTCTGGCCATTATGCCGTTGCGGCCCAGAACAGCCCGTACACAATCCGATCAGACCATCGACCGCTTTTCTGATTTTATCGTTAAGCGTCATAGATCTGTTCTGATCGGTTCGTTGGCTGTAATCGCATTGATGCTGGCGTTTATTCCGTCCAATCGCCTCAATGACGATTTTGTGGACTATTTTGACGAGAGCACAACCTACCGGCAGGATGTAGAATTCACCAAAGCAAACCTGACCGGTGTGTATCAGTTCTCCTACTCCCTGCCTGCGGGCGATAGCAATGGCATCAGCGACCCGGTCTTTCTGGCACAGGCGACTGCGTTTGTCGATTGGTTGCGCGCACAGCCGGAGGTGCGTCATGTCAACTCCATTACCGATACCTTCAAACGCCTGAACAAGAGCCTCCATGCGGACGATCCAGCCTTTTACAGTCTGCCTGAACAGCGGGACCTGGCTGCACAATACCTACTGCTCTATGAGCTGTCTCTACCATATGGTCTCGATATGAACAACCAGTTGAATGTGGATAAATCGTCCACGCAAATTGTGGTTACGCTGAACGATCTGGATTCTCCTGAACTGCGTGAAATGGCCAAGAGAGGCGAACTCTGGTTGAAAGATAATGCACCGGCCTTGCAGGCGATCGGTATCTGGCCTACCGTCATGTTCGCCTATATCTCGGACCGGAACATACGCAGCATGTTGTTCGGGACATTGCTGGCCGTGGTGGTGATCTCCGGCATCCTCGTGGTCGCGTTGCGGAGTATTAAAATCGGTACCCTCAGTCTGATACCGAACCTCTTGCCTGCCGGCATGGCCTTCAGACTCTGGGGCCTGCTTGTGGGTGAGATGAACGTGGCTGTATCCATGGTTTCGGGCATGACCCTCGGCATTGTAGTCGACGACAGCGTGCACTTCCTCAGTAAGTATCTACGCGCCCGCAGGGAAAAGCACATGGATCCGCAGCAGGCGGTGCGATATGCCTTTGCAAATGTAGGCCGGGCTATCATTGCCACATCGATTATCCTGGTAGCAGGATTCATGGTGCTGGCACAGTCGGACTTCGCCATGAATTCCTCTATGGCCTTATTGACGGCCATAGCAATCGTCATGGCCCTACTCGCCGACTTCCTGCTGTTGCCGGCCCTGCTGATCCGTCTGGATCGAAGCCCCGAGTCTGTAAAAGAAACACAGTTGCAGGAAACCGCTACACCCGTACCGAGTGTCGTTCCTATTAATTAGTAGAGGTAGGGGTTAAATAACTTAAAGGAGAAACATCATGCCATCGTCGAAATACAAAACCATGCACAAATCCACCACCTGGCTGCTGGCTGCTTTGCTGATCGCCGCCCTGCTGCCTTTCTCACTGGTGGCACAGGATAAAACCGGCGAAGAACGGGGACTCGATATCGCTGTTGAAGCCGATCGGAGAGACTACGGCTTTGATGATTTTTCCGCCGGTCTCACGATGATTTTGAGAAACAAACACGGGGAGGAAACTGAACGCTATATGCGGGTACGGACGCTGGAGCAAGAATCTGATGGCGATAAATCCCTCATTATTTTCGATAACCCAGGAGATGTTAAAGGCACCGCGTTCCTGTTCTTTACCCACAAGGAAGAATCCGATGACCAGTGGCTCTATCTACCGGCATTGAAACGGGTTAAACGGATCGCCTCAAGCAATAAGTCAGGACCCTTTGTAGGCAGCGAATTCGCCTATGAAGACCTGACCTCCCAGGAAGTGGAGAAGTATACCTATCGATACATCCAGAACGAACCGTTCGACGGCCGGGATCATTTCGTGATCGAGCGTGATCCGGTGGATCCAAAATCCGGCTATACAAAACAGATGGTCTGGATAGACAATCAAGAATACCGCGTCTGGAAGATCACGTTCTACGACCGTAAGGAATCCCACCTGAAAACGCTGGTATTCGAAGACTACAATCAGTATCTGGATCAGTACTGGCGGGCGGATCAGTTGTCGATGTTGAACCACCAGACCGGCAAAAGCACCGTGCTACGCTGGACTGACTATCAATTCCGGAATGAATTTAAGGAACGAGATTTTAACCGAAACAGTTTATCAAAAGCAAGATAGGATCTGTCATGATAACACGACGCTCTAATATCAATATAGCCGGCGGTATCGTACGCTCATTGCTGCTCGGTGTCTTCGTCGCTCTCTTCACCGTCCACGATGGATATGCCGGTGAGATTACCGATGTGGTTGAGGTTGAATCCCGGTTGTTCCCGCAGACGAGGCTCGACAACCGGCAACACGGCAACAACCTGTCCCTGGGGATCGAATTTGAATACTTCCATGACTGGCAGGATGGTGATCAACGTTTTGTGCTGATGCCTTATTTTCGTCTGGACCAGGGTGATGGAAACCGTACACACCTCGATATCCGTGAGCTATACTGGCGTAAAAGTTTTGATAGCGCAGACCTGTATATCGGAATCAGAAAAGTGTTCTGGGGGGTAACTGAGACGCTTCATCTGATAGACATCGTCAACCAAACCGACCTTGTGGAAATTCTGGATACCGAGGACAAGCTAGGACAACCGATGGTCAACCTGACCTTAATTCGGGACTGGGGTACCCTGGATCTTTTTCTACTGCCCTACTTCCGAGAGCGACTTTTTCCAGGAATCGCTGGCCGTCTACGCCCCTTTGTATCTGTGGCCACCGGACAAACCGTCTACGAGTCTGATGCCGAACAGTTTCGACCGGATTTTGCCGTTCGTTGGAGCCATATCGTCGGTGACTTCGACCTCGGTGTAGGACATTTTTACGGTACGAGCCGTGAGCCACGATTGATGCCGGCGATCAATTTAACTGGTCCGCCTGTTTTGATACCGCACTATGACCTGCTGAACCAGGCCAGTCTGGATCTACAGTATTTCAGAGGCGACTGGCTGTGGAAAATGGAAGGCGTATTTCGAGACGGAATCGAGGGTCGATCTGCGGCAGCGGTCGGTGGCTTCGAATATACTATCGTCGGCCTCCTGGGAAGCGACTACAACCTGGGCATCGTAACGGAATACCAGTTCGACAACCGGGGTGGTCCCTTCGTACCAATCGGCAATAACGACTTGGCTACGGGGGCCCGTCTCACCTTTAATGACGTACAGGATACAGATCTGCTGGCATTTATGGTGCAGGACATGGAGAACCAAACTCGATTTGCCTCTATCGAAGCCAACCGACGCTTGTCAGGCAACAGGGAAGTAACTCTGGAAGCCCGTTTTTTCATGAATACTGCGGTAAACACCCCCCTGAGAAGCCTTCGCAGAGATGACTACTTCCAGGTAATGTTCACCCAGTTTTTTTAACCCATTATCAAATTTCAATAACGGTTTTATTGGTATGTCACTAAACCACTCACAAAAGGAATACGGATATGGCAGGCAAGTTGAATGACAAAGTGGCGGTGATCACGGGCGGCACAAAGATTCGTGGCAGAGGGTGCCAAAGTCATCATTACCGGCCGGAATGCTGAGACTCTGGACAAGGCACGAGCCGAGCTCGGCACCAACGTGGATGTCATGGCATCAGACGCCGCGTCAGAGCAGGATGTGAAAACCCTCTTCACCAGTGTGCATGAAAAGTACGGCGCCATGGATGTCCTATATCTCAATGCGGGGATTGCGGAATTTTCGCCCTGGGACCTCAATAGTGAAGCAGAAGCTACCGTTAGCAAGAGGCCTATTCGCCATTAAAGATAGCAGCCTTGTTTTATTAGATGAACCCACTTCAAGTGTTGATCCGATTACAGAGTGGCACATTTTTCAGAAACTTTTCAGACATCTGGATGGCAAATGTTGGTCTGTGTCATGCACCGACTGCATATCGTAAGCTTATTTGATTAGGTGTACGTCATGCAGAACGGGAAAATTGTAGAAGAAGGGCCCTTTGCCCGGCTCTGGGATAAATATGAAACCACAGAAAACGGCCCCCAAAAGGTCCCCTGACCTTATGAGCACCGTAACGGGGGCCTTATGATGATCTCTCTTTTCATTCATAGCTCAGTGTGAAGACGGCGATCAGACGTGCGGGGAGGCCAAAGGTAAGCGGATCTGCCGTAGCCACACCATAAAGCAGTTGGGCCATGAGGCGCGCAAGCACGAAACTACCTCGGAAGGGGTATGCAGGAGGGGCGGTACGCGAGCCGCCTTTACATATCTATAGGGTCCACACCAGGCTTCCAGATGAGCCAAACCAGCTTGCGTGTCCGGTCGGTCAGATTGGGGTGCTGGCGTGCCAGATGGATATCTCGTTGAGCAGGATGTCGCCGGCCCGGCCTGTAATCGAACCATACCCGGCAGCGCTCTCGGTTGCCGACCCGCCGCATGCACCCACCCCGGCGGACTGAAGTGTGTACCCTGACTGCCGGTATAATGGCCTCTGTATGTTGGTCGAATTTCGCCTGAAGTTGCGCGAGCACGTCGGCCGGGACGACGTTTTCCAGTATAGTATATCCTGCGTTCAGGTACTGGAGGCTGTGCGCCTCCGTACCATGCTCAGCTTCAACTTCCGGCATGCGCTGCGCCCTGGGCCTCGTGTTTTCTGCCATGGTCGTCCTTTGGATGACGGGCAAAGTAAAGGGGGTACGCGACAGACTACTCTGAAGAGGCTCCCGCGATACGCCACACGCCACGCTCGTCCGGTGCCGTGCCGTCACATGCCTCGTAGACCATGCGGTAACGAGTGACCTGGCCGTCCTGATGGGGCAGGCGGTACAGGCACATCTCAGAACATTTCGCAGCGTCCCAGGGCGCTGCACCGGGTGCGACAATCGGATCTCCATGCTTACGCCAGACCAGCCCGTCATCGGACGTCGCTCTGAGGATACAGGCGCGATTCTGTGCACTGTAGCCTGCGTGGTACATAATATATCCGTTATCCGCCCGCATAATCTCAGGGGCGAAGACGGTCATGGCGTCATATGGGCCGTCCGGGCGAATGCGAATCCCCGGCTCTTCGTTGAAGGTCAGACCGCCGTCTCCGGACAGGGCACTGATAATGCCCCGTCCCCGCTCCCCGCAATAGAGACGACACCGCATCTCATCCACGAAAACGATGCGTGGAGAGACGTAGTTTCTGTTGCTCCGGCTTAACCGGTCGCCTGGCTCGACGACCCAGGTTAGTCCCTCGTCATCCGACACCGCGGTTTTTATCGCATTCGACGACGACTGCGGGCCGTTGCAGCATTCGTAGTACATCCGTAACTTTCCTTCGGCACCGGTTACTGGCACAATATCACCTGAAACCACACGGAACTCACCGGCACCACCGGCCAGCGGCGACAGCCGTACCCCCGGCTCTCGCGTCCACTTTCGACCGTCCGATGAGAACGCGCTCTGGATACGGGACGTCGCATTATTGTAGTCATTCGCCCCATCGGAATATCCGGGACGCGGCAGAATCTGCGTGTAAAACATCCGATAACCACCGCCCGGCAAGACCACGACTCTGGGCGCGACCGCACCAGACTTACCCGTCCAAACAGCGTTTGCAGGCCATAGCGCTTCAGGCGGATCGGTGAGGGCCTCATCCGGCGGCGTATCGATAGCGATGTCGACATCTTTGGTCCACATCGTTCCCGGGTCGGTCGGCACCGAGTGAATCAGCGGGGAGGCCAAAGCGGATTGTAACAAGTCGATCATGAAGTGTTCTCCTTATGCGTAACCCACGCGCTTACCGCCCGCTATAACCTGGTAACCTCTGCCACCCACGATGCCACCAGAAATCGGGCAATCGAATCTTTTCTCGGTAAACAGAAGTCGGCTTTTTCATCGCCCCATTCACCGAAAGTCCGCACCTCGTCTGCGGTAAACCATCGGGCTTCTTTGAGTTCCTGCTGGTCTATCAGAAGATCTGTGGTCTCAGCCTGCGCACGAAAGCCGAGCATAATTGAAGAAGGGAAAGGCCACGGCTGAGAACCCTGATAAACGACGTGTCCGACTTTTACGCCGGCTTCCTCAGATACTTCGCGGATCACCGTTTCTTCCAGACTCTCTCCCGGCTCTACAAAGCCCGCCAGAGTAGAATAGACATTAGACGGCAGCCGGTGGTGATTGCCAAGCAGACACACCGGCGGTAAACCATCCTGTGGACGATATTCCACCAGCATAATGACCGCCGGATCGGTCCGTGGAAAGGTCTTATGGGCACAATCGGTGTGGGTACATTGCCTGCGGTGGCCACCATCCCGACTTTCGGTAGGGTGGCCACATCGGCCGCAGTATTGATGTTGACGATGCCAGTACAGAATCCCCCGGGCATAGGCCATCAGAGAAGCCTGCTTCGATTCCACCAGCGGCCCCACGCGTCGAAGATCCAGACAGGCCCCGCCGCCGGCCAGGGTGACGGCTTCCTCCTCTTCGCATGCCGACAGGTCAGCCGCAAATAAGGCGACGTCGTTGTCGGTAACACCGAGGAAAACTATTTCACTCGCGGCTTCGAGAACACGGGCACCTACTTCCTGGCGACAAGCCACACTATGCATATGAGGTGTATCCACCCCACTGATCATATTACGATCCCGCCAGACAGGGATCACCATGGTATCAGGATTCCTCAGACGTTCTGCCAGCCAGCCTGGATCTCTGCGCAGGGCGTCGGCACGATCCAGAGGGACATCGGCGTATTTTAGTTTGGGATAGGACATAGGTTATAGTAAAATGATGAATGATGATTGATGATTGGGTTTGTAGGTATTCAGTATGCCGTCCGCCTACCGCCCAACCACATTACGCCCATCGGCCTTATTGTTTCGGATCGTAGAAACGGTATATGGATTTGGCCTTTTCAGACATTTTGTCCCAGACCTTACTTACATCTGCCTGAGGCATTTCAGACGGCAAACGGTGGAACCGCCGAAAATAGACCACGGCAATCATGCTGCGAATGACGTCGGTCTTATTGGGCATCCCCCGGTGAAGCATACGCATATCACGGACGACAACTGAACCAGCCGGCATAGCCGTTCGTACCGAGCCGATACGGGCAGCCTTCTCTTCGGACCAGCGGGTATACGGGTCCTCGATAATATCAGGATCGGTATCAACGATCAGATGAGAGCCGGGCCAAACTTCTGTCGCGCCATTTTCCTCGGTGAAATCCATCAGGGTGATATTGACGACCATGGTCGCAGGTGGCAATGCATAGGGGAGTTCAGGAAACAAATGTTCGGAGTCCCTGTGAATCCACTGTACCGGGGACCCGGGCCAGGCTGTATTGCACCCATAAGGCAGATACGAGAAGATGTCCTTCCCCATAATTACTTCCATAATCTGCACCGCCAGTGGATGGGCAATGATCAGCGGGTCCAGAAACGGTTCTTCCATCGGCGGCGAGCCACCACCGTGAGATTCAGGGTACTTCCCGTCTACCTGCTTCAGAAGCTCCTTTTCAAAAGCATCACGTATCTTCGCCACCCCCGCCCCTGGTAATACCCGTTCCAGAACCACAAAACCCACCTCCTGCACGTCCTGTACCGCCCGGTGGAGGATCTCGTCGTGTAATGAACCCTGTTCTATTTCTTCTTGTGATATGACCATGCGCTATGCCTTATGAGTTAAGTCAAACACGGTGCCCTCGATCGCGTGGGTTAGGCTCATCCTCCCGAACGCTTAACCGTCCACCCGCGCTTTGTCAACGCCTCCACCATCAGATCCCGATGATCACCCTGGATCTCAATAACTCCATTTTTTACCGTACCACCGGTCCCGCAGGTTTGCTTAAGCTCTCTGGCCAGATCTTTGAGGCCGTCCGGATGCAGCGGCACCCCGGTAATTATGGTCATCCCTTTGCCCTTGCGGCCTTTTGTTTCTCGACTGACCCGAACGACGCCATCGTTTTTCGGCGCGGTCTGTTTCTGGGCCATGCCGTCATTTTTTGAAGTGACCTTTTTCTTACGACATTTGCATGCGGAAACCGGCTTACCGCAATCAGGACACATCCTGCCATGGACAGTAGAATAGACGAGGCCGCTCTGATTATTCTGTTTTTTAGACATAAACGTACACCAATCGTAAATTTATAGATCTATAAATCACCCTGTAGATATTCAACCGATTCTACTATTATATAATATCTATTTTTACACTGCAAGAGGCGAAACAGAAAACTGGCGTCTCATCGTGGGAAATAGAGGAAGGCACATTCATCATTCATTATTCCCAATTGACCTCACTCATAATTGAGCGCCTGCACTGGATTTGTTAACGCGACACGCCCGGCCTGCATGCCGACCGTATTGAGTAAATAGAGTTAGGTGCGTCGGAATATCTGCTGAGAAATCACGACCGGCCACGATGGCCACATCATATGTACCAGTAAAGTCATAATCGACCGCATATCTGGTCCAGAAAAAACGTTCGTCGCTCGGGAAACAAGCGATAGCAAACGGACTGCCTTAGGTCGGCAAACGCATGACAAGCTGTGAGATGCCGGTGATGCCCTGAATATGTGGATGGGCTCGCATATCGCGTCTGCAAAGATTTCACAACCCGCCATGGTGATCCCCTGCCCCCATAGCGGCACGGTGAGCCTAAGCAACCGATCGAATCCCAAGGCTTTATTTTGAATATAGTCAATCTGGATAAAGAGGAGGATAGTTCCGAAAATAAGGAAAATGGAGATCGCAATTGGGTCACGACCAACAATTTCGTAATACCCTACCGGCAGATCGGAGACCATGTCGACCTTTCTGGACTTTCAAATGTAGAAAATATATAATAATTACGGCAGGACAGCGGGTTGTTTTTTCATCCTTACGTCTGAAAAATAGGCCGTGCTCTGCAAATCCGTATTGTCGGAATCACAAAACTGGCCCAGGATGGTCAGGCGGGCGGGCGTGGCGTCGGGCCAGATGGTATTGTAGATATCGAGCAGGTTAACCTCTTCGGTAAACCAGCGACCGATATTTTCGTTACCACCACGGGCGACATAGTGAGGGAAAGAGCCGATATATTTGTATTCGCCGGCCTGGAGCCTGTTGCCCCAGATGATTTCCATGGCCCGGCGTTCATCGGCGTCTGTTTCGAATAGGATAAAGAACCGGGCGGGATGATCATCGCCCTCGTGGGTGCTTTCGTCCGTATCACTTTCGATGGGCTGTTCGACATACCATTGCCAGCGCAGGCATCGGATAGGTTCTCAGTGGAATATTCACATGCCGCACGAGCATCGATGCGGTGTCCTCTGTACGGAGTTTGACCGCTGGAAGTCCTTCCTTTTGCACGAAATCGATCTGCACCGGGCCATGCCAGAAGAACGTCCGATGTGCCCAGCCCGGCGAGATCGGGTCCAGAGACGGCGGTACGGAAAAATCCATCACTCGGAATTCCGCCGCACCATCCGGCGTCAGGACATTGGTCCGCTCTCCGAAATTACGTCCGCAACTGGCCATGCAGATGGTGATCACACAAAAGCACCAAAATATATAGCCCATCATCGATATAAAATCTCTTTAACCACGGCGGGCACGCTCGTCTTTACAGCACCTGTTTCAGCGTGTTGATAAAAGCCTCGTTTTCTGCCGGAGTACCTACGGTGACGCGCAAATGCTCTTTGAGGCCCCACCAGCCCGCATCGCCGATTTCAACCTTGCGTTCCATGAGGGCGGTGAAAATAGGTTCTACATCACGTTTGAGATTGAAGAGCATGAAGCTGCCATCACTCGGGGTGTACTCAATGCCCAACCGCTCGAAGGCTTTGCCGAGATAGGCTTTGCCTTCGTTCGCCACCTTACGGCACCGATCATAGTGGGCGTGATCTTCTAGCGCAGCTGCAGCTGCGTAGGCACCGAGAATACTCGGTCCAGCGAGAGGGTAAAGGCTCATCTTACGGTTCAAGGCGGGATGGGCAACCGAGTATCCAACACGCATGCCTGCCAGACCGTAGATCTTGGAGAAGGTGCGTGCCACGATCACATGCTCATGTTCCTGTGCCAGATGCATCACATTCCGATAGTCAGGATCGCGGGCAAAGTCGATGTACGCTTCATCGATGAACACCATGACATGCTTGGGGACAGACTGAACAAAATCGACCAGGGCATCATGTTCAACCAGCGTGCCCGTCGGGTTATTCGGATTGGTGACCACGACCAGTGTGGTATTGTTGTTGATCTGTTTGTACATGGCATTCAGATTGTGCTTATAGTCTCTGGTGAGACGGACAAAGTTTATTTTGATGCTGGGATTCGCTTCTTTCTTAAAATTCGACCAAACTTCGGCGATGTCCGAATAAGCCGGGCGAGCTTGCACCAATTCTGCATTATCTTTGATGGCTGTAATCGCGGCCACTTGCAGAATCGGGCTGGAACCTGCGCTGATCAGCACCCGTCGTTCCTTCATCACCTCCTGCCAGTTATCCATGTTCATCTTGGTTTCCGGCAGACCATACTTCCGTTCGATGGCGTTTCTTAGCAGTTCTTCCGGATCAGGGGAAAGACTCCAGCCATAGCGGTTGACGTCAAACATATGTTTTGCAACCGCTTCAATCGCCCGTGGGGAGGGACCAAGCGGATTCTCATTGGAAGACAGGTTCACCCGCCCTTTCTGAAGCCCATAGCCCTGGATATCAGCAGGCGTTTTGCCTGACAACATGGTCTGCGCCATGGCCATTGGATCGGTGGCCAATGCCCCTAATCCTCCCAGCAACGCCCCTTTTATAAATCCTCGGCGTGACAATTCATGCTTCATTTCCATACCGTATTATCTCATTAGATTTTATGCCGATAGACCAGCCGCTTGCCCATGGTCTGCCGAGTCATGGGTTCAACACCGAATCCAGTATCTTTCCAATATCCGGGAAGTCGAAGGGCTTTTGAATCACGCCACGAAACCCGTAGGTTTCATAATCGGCCATGACCGGATCTGCGGCATAGCCATTAGATACAATAGCTTTCACATTCGGGTTGATGGCGAGCAATTGATCCATAGCGTCCTTACCCCCCATACCACCCTGGATGGTCAGGTCCAGAACCACAATATCAAAAGGCCGACCCTGATTCAAAGCGTCTGTGTACAAACGTATGGCTTCATCACCCGCCGACGCACATACAACTTCATAGCCCAGATCAAGCAGCAAATCCTGGCACAGTTCCCGGATGTCCTCCTCATCGTCCATGATGAGCACATACCCTTGTCCGATTGTAGGGGCGAGAGAGAGAGGGACCTCGTTGACAAACTCATTCGGCAACGCCGGCAACAGGAAAAAGAAGGTCGTACCGGCACCTAACTCGGATGTGACAGAGATGTAGCCTTTATGCTTCTGTATAACGGAATAGCTTGAGGGGAGCCCCAGACCACTTCCTTTGTGTTTGGTTGTAAAATACGGATCGAAGATATGATCCAGATTTTCCTTCGAGATACCGAACCCAGTATCGATAATGGAGATTTTTACATAATCCCCTTCCATAAGCTGCTGAGGAATATCCGGGTGGTTGGTGGGGACATTAACCCCATTGATCGTTATAGAACCACCTCGAACCATCGCCTGTTGGGCGTTAATGACGATATTGTTAATGACCTGATTGATCTGTCCTTCATCAATGTTGACGGTCCACCGGAAAACAGACTTAAAACAATATTTATCGTTCAATCCGAATATGTGCTATTTTATAAATACACCCACCAACGCCTACCTTTCCTATCGACAAGGATTTCAGTCGACATTAAATATAACTACTCGTAAGAATAAATATAACTACTATCTGAAGGTCTATTTTCTTTTTGAAAAATACTAAGTAACCGTGCGCTTCTCCTCGTACGGCCCAAGTATCAAAAAGCATTCTATATTATTTGGACAGACGGTAATCTGACCTAAAGTATTGGAATTTCGGTCTTTGATATTATTCTCTTGGTATATTAACAGGCATAGGTTAATCTGTCAATGATAGATGATCGGCACGGTTGAACACGCCTGTAACCTGACAGAGCGTGCGCTTTTCCATGTTGTTTCAATAGACGCTTTGAACCAGGCATGCTGCGGGCCTGCCACCTGTTTTGGTATGTTGGAAGGAGAATAAGGTGATTTTGACCGACCAGCAAATCCGTTTTTTTCAAACGTTTGGTTATCTCCATTTTCCAAGCATTTTTTCGTCTCAAGAAATCGACGAGATTATGCATGAATTCGAATTATCTATTCAGATGGTTGGCAGGGGCAACCTGCATGATGGAACCAGGAGAACCATGTTTGGTGGTCCTATAGAGCATCGCGCCCACCTGTGTAGCCTACTCGATGATACACGAATCACGGGTATTCTGGGAGGCATTCTGGGGAAAAATTTCAACTATGCCAGCGGGGACGGAAACTTTTATACAGGAGATACAGGATGGCATCCAGATGGCAATTGGGGGCAATTGTTTGCGTGCAAACTCGCGTTTTACCTCGATCCGCTAACAATAGATACGGGTTGTCTACGGGTTGTGCCCGGTAGCCATCACCCGAACCATTGGCTTCGCTCGAAGCCAATCAATCCCAATGACACGCTGCCTCTTTTTAGCCTTGATCCGCGAGATCTGCCTGGTCAACAGGCCCTTGAAACCAAACCGGGTGATGTGGTTATTTTTAACCACGATTTGTTTCACGCTGCCTTTGGCGGCGGCCAACGTCGCCGGATGTTTACCATGAACTGTACCAGACCCTGTACGACAGATGAGGATCTGGACACGCTGCATCGTTATCTGAGCGTCCACTCCGCAGGCGGCTCTCAGACCCGAACCGGCGCAGGGATGTTCTATCCGACGATACTCGATACTGCAGATGAAGCTCGAATGATCCACCTCGCCCAATGTGCGGCGGTTCATGACGAACTGTTCCCGGAGTATAGAAGAGCAGTGAAGCGTGAAGCGTGAAGCGTGGTGGACGTTATATATACTCTTCACGCCTCACTGTTTTTAGCTTGGGTTCAATATACATCGGATACAAAGCCCGTACTTCACGGGGCGGGCCAGGTAAAATAAACAGCGCCACGCCGCAATAAGTCATCATGATACAATGGCCCCAGCCATCTGTATTCGGTCCTGCCGTTGCCACTTCGGGGATGATCGCAACTTTCCGCATGTGATCGCTGATTTGATTCTGACCCGACGGACGTAACCTTTGAAGAAAATGGGCCACTAATCCGTCATCTGTCACCGTACCGCAACCTACCATAGTCGCAATCGTAGCTACCGTCTTATCATCAGGGGTAGGACCAAGACCGCCGGTTGTGATAATATGTGTCGTACCCCGTTTTATCGCCTCATGAATAACCGCGATGATCTCATCTGGATCATCCCCCATCGTCGTCATCTGCCGGACCCGGATACCGCTCTGTTCGATCTGCTGTGCCAGCCATGGGGCGTTGGCATCCGCAATACGACCCAGAATAAGTTCGGTACCGATGGTCAGAATTTCGACAAGGGGCATGGGAAAGTGGTGAGTGAGTGAGTGATGATTGGTGATTGAAAAAACATACATCTATGAATCATCATTCATCATTGTACAATTCCATGTGTTGGCCGTTTTCAGTGACGAGATCAGAAAAACAGGTAACGGCGTTGTTCAGAATATGCTGGGCATCAGCGGCATCCTCACCGGTAGCCACGATGTCAACGGGCAGCCATTGATCGACGCTCTGCCGCATGGCTACGTAGGCTTTGAGATACGTCGTCGGATAGGATTCCATGACGCCTTCCAACAGGGGGGATACTTCGGATTCTGACATATCTACCATGACGCGTAATGCGGCACTTTTGGTGTGCACGGACTCAGATATGAATTCAGCGACATAGCCATTAAACAAGGCCTCCATCTCTCGCGGCGGTCCCGGTAGAATGAACAGAGTAGAGGCATCATACGACACCTTGATACACGGGGCCCAACCGGCATGGTTTTGGAAGGCCTCTGCGCCTTCCGGCACCGTCGCCATCTTCAACATGGGCGGTGTCGCCTCTGCACGCGCCTTGATGTCACGACGACGCATAAAGTCCGCAAGAATGATCTCTTCTACGACAGAAGAGACCCCAATAATCTGACAAACCGCGTCGACCGTCATGTCATCAGGCGTAGGCCCCAGACCGCCTGTAATGATAATAATCCCGGTTTTACGCTGCGTGGCATCACTGATCGCACGAATGATATCCTCTTGAACATCTGCGACAATCGTCATTCGGCGCAGATGGCCACCGAGTTGGGCAATCTGTTGCGCCAGCCAGTGGGCGTTGGTATCCTGAATCCGTCCGATGGTCAGTTCGGTACCGATGGAGAAAAGTTCTATCGTAGGGTTGGTATGCATGGGCATGGTTGATTGGACGGCGTACGGCGCTGTGCGCGTACAATGGTGAGTTATTGATTTAGCCTTTCATTTTCTTCAACACATCCTTCACGCTATCTACAAAAATCTCCATCATGAGGTCCACTTCTTCTCTGGTGATGATAAGCGGTGGGGCGAAGGCGATCCAGTGTGGATCGAAGCGGGTCAGCAGTCCTTTTTTCAAGGCCGTCTTTCCTACCTGAACCCCGAATTTCACCTCGTCATCGAAAGAGGCCCCGGTCTCGGCGTCTTTAACAAATTCTATTCCGACTAACAGACCTTTTCCTCGAATTTCACCGACAATGCCCAGCTCTTTCAGCTCGTCCAGATGTGTCCTCAGAAGAGCCCCCATTTCTCGGGCGCGTCCGCATAGATCCCTGTCCACGATCTCGGAGATACAAGCCAACCCTGCTGCTGCTGCCACCGGATTTCCACCATAGGTATGTCCGTGGGAAAACTCGACTTCATCCTCGTCCCGTCCAAAAAATGCTTCGCCGATAGATTCCTTAAAAGCAATACCGGCCAGGGGGATATAACCGCTCGACATCCCCTTTCCCATGCACAAGATGTCGGGCGTTGTCTCAAAGGTATGTGCGGCGAACATCTGACCGGTACGTCCGAAACCGGTAATGATTTCATCGAAAATCAGGAGGATATTATGTCGTGAACAGATGTCCCGTACTTTGGGCAGATATTCCGGTGGGGGGGTGATCACACCGCCGGTGTTGCCTATTGGCTCAAGGATCAATGCCGCAATGGTATCGGGCCCTTCCGATTCAATCAAATGTTCTATCGTGCGAGCGCAGAACACATCACACGCCGGATACGTTTTTTCATATGGGCAATGATAACAGGTCGGCGGATGCACATGCATAAAACCAGGCAGTAGAGGCTCAAACATCGTCTTACGCCGCTTGGTGCCTGTCGCAGACAACGCGCCCATAGTGGCCCCGTGATACCCTTGATAACGGGCGATGATTTTATATTTATTCGGGTTACCGGTTTGTTTATGATATTGTCGGGCCAGTTTCATGGCAGCCTCGGTGGCTTCCGAACCACCGGACAACAGTTTGATGATATTCAGATCACCCGGTGTTATCATTGCCAGTTTCTGAACCAGTTCGATGGCCATCGGATTGGTCGCGTGAAGCGGCGGGGCGAAGGCCATCGTGTCAAGCTGCGTTTTCATGGCCTCTATGACGCGCCGGTTATTATGCCCGACCGTGACCACAAAAATACCCGACAAGCCATCCAGGATACGCCGCCCATGGACATCTTCATACCAGACGCCATCCGACTTTTCAATGACCAACGGGTCTTCCATAAACGTCTGCATCTGGCGCAAATCCAATACCATATGACGTAAGGTTTCGGGTGATGTCATTTCATCGATATTCATTTGATCTCCACGAGATACGACTGAACATCTGACACTTCAAAGGTGAACCGGTAGGTTTTGACCGACGCTTCCTGTTTGACTGGAATGACCAGGCCAAAAGTTTGCCCCTTCATCGACAGCGCAGCCTCCGAATTGGGGAAGATCGGCTTTTTTGTCCATCCCGTCATATTCATATAGACATTACTTTTCGGGATGAGCGCATCGCTCAATACGCCTTGAGGCATGATGAGGCTTAAGCCTTGTTCTCTAACCCCATCGGAAAGCAACTCTAATTGGCGTAAAACACTATTTGATTGCCCTTCCGAATCAATCATGCGAATCTGATTCCAATCCACATAAAAAGGGTCTGAACTAAGATTATAAAGGTCTACACCGATTGTGTTCTGACCTGGAATTAGACGACAGAACAGGATCTCATCGCGATATTCCAGAAGATCTTTTTGAACGGGTTCCGTCAGTTTATACGAATAGGTATATTCCGTTTTATATTCACGGTCTTCAGGCAAATCTCCTGGTGCAATCAACGAAGGTGGCGTGTATGTATTCCGCGTAGCACAACCGGAATACATACAGCACAGAAACGATAGAAGAAAGAGTCGAAACAGGGTCATAATTATGTATCCATTTGGTTTAGAAAATAAACGAAAGACGCAGGGTGAATTAAGAAATTATGTCCCATTTCATCCTGATGGTGAAATTTCATGCAATGCGTCCAGAAAACGATCGATATCATCAGGTGTATTATAATAATGGGTTGATATCCGATATCGAAATCGATTGGAATCTTTCATTTTACCGCCTATGATTTGAATACGATAGGTATCCCAGAGCATCTTCAGTATATTCTTCTCATCTGACAACGGCAGGGTAAATGCGGTAATAGAACCGGATAGAGCCGGGTCAGCGGCACTCAGAAACTGTACGTCCAGCCATCGTTGCTGAAGTGCTCGCCTCAGGTAGGCGGATAGATGACGCCCGCGCGCGGCGATATGGTCGATACCGATATCCCGTTGAAAATCCACTGCGGCACCGACACCGGCAAAGGGAGACGGATCCCTGGAACCCAGGTATTCAAAGAGCCGATGCATATACGAGGTGCCAGTCTCCCGGCTGAGACCCCACCCAATGGTTGATGGTTTCAATTGTTCCTGTACGTCGGGTCGAGCGTATAAGAAAGCGGTGCCGACGGGTGCCATGAGCCATTTATGACAATTCCCTATATAGAAATCAGGATCAATATCCTGAATATCCAGCGGGATCATCCCGGGCACATGCGCGCCATCAAAGATGGACAAAATGCCTCGTTCGCGGGCCAGTGTGGCCAGCGCTTTCGCCGGTGTAATCAGGCCGGTTTGACAGCTAATATGGCTAATGAGTAAAACACGGGTTTGAGGCGTTATATTTTCGGCGATGAGCTCGACAATCTGTTCAGGGCTCTCAGGCGGTGCCGGTAGAGAGACCCGACGGATGGTCCATCCTTTCTGCTCTGCCACATATGCCCAGCAGTTATTGACCGCCCCGTATTCCTGATCAGTGGATAGGATTTCCGCACCGGGTTCCAATTCGAGCCCATGCACCACCATATTCATCCCTATGGTCAGATTCATGACCATCGCAAAATCATCCGGATCAGCACCGACATAGGCACCCAGATTTTCCTTGGATGCCCTTATGAGCGATAGGAATTCACGTTGCTGATAAAAGGGCTGGCTCTGGAATCGTGCCATATATCCCGTAACCGTTTCAAATACAACCCTGGGACATGGTCCTAATGAGCCGTTATTCAAATAGGTTACGGTGGGGTCCAGCATCAACGCCTGGCGAAACCCACTCCAGTATTTTTCATCGTCAATTTCTGGCATAGGAAAGGGGATAGGGAAATCAAAAAATGTATCTTCGCTGATTCGCTGATTTAATACACCTTATCAATCAATACATCTACCTGCGTGTTACCAATCATCGCCTTAGGCACAATCCCTTCCATATCACCAGATTGAGGAGGGCCGGCATTGCCGTCCCGATCAATACGCGCAATGATAATAACTTCACCGGTAAAAGGGGTGCCCTGGACCATCTGGTCCTCACCCGTCAAGGTATAAGAGATTGGGAATTTCAGTTGCCTCATGCGTTTGACGGCTGTAGGGGCACCGCCCATTGCGCGGCGCGCCATAATATATAACGTTTCCGAGCCAATCAGGCGATCCTTCAGCTCTGGTGCAATGGTTATCGTCCCTGCCAGCGTACCGCCGCCATCCATCGGACCGGATACAGGGGTCGGCGTCGGACTGATGGGAGGGCGCTTTGTGTTCACAACAGGTAAGGCGCCGCCATCCTCAGGTAGAGGTTGCACATTTTGGTTACAGGCGTATACAAATCCGATCAGCAGACACAGCAACAGCTTTATTTTCCTCATAACCCATCCAATTCAAGTATCCAAAAATAATCTCCAACCACCTGCCACCCATGACCTGCCCCATGCCAAATCAGAGCCGTAATATATCCAGCCACATGCTATTTTGCAAGCGAATGTGAAGAATCTGACCCCGTACGATCAGATTATCCTATTTCATAACGGCTGGTATGATAAGTCAACGACTGACCGGGCAGCACTTTGGCAATATTGGTATTCGGACACATATGCTCTGCCAGCATCTGCATGGTTTCTATATCTGCATGTTGGTTTGGAAAGGTGTCGTAATGGCAGGGGATGACGACTTCCGGACGAATATAAGAGGCAGCCCGTACACCTGCCTTGATATCCATCCCATATTTTCCACCTACCGGCAAAATAGCGATCTGGGGGCCGTACATCTGGCCGATCAGTTGCATATCACTAAAAAGCGCCGTGTCCGATGTATTGTATAGGGTAATGCCATTATCAAAAGCCATGACCACACCACATACGGCACTATCGGCTCGGAAATAATGTCCTTCCGGCACACCACCATAGCCTAACGACATGGAATGAATAGCCGGTACCAGAGTAATCTCTACATTCTTAACACGACCTGTACCGCCTGGATTCAAAGAAACAGATTGTTCTTCAAAAGGGATGCCCGCGGCACCCGCAACCACACACATTTCGTAATTACTAACAAAAGTCGCCCGTGATTGCTTTGCCACCTGAAACGAGTCGCCTACATGGTCTGAATGTCCGTGTGTGACGATCACGATATCCGCATCCTGTACATCCGCGGCGTTAAGCGAACATACCGGGTTACTATCCAGCCAGGGATCGAAATATATAATCGTGCCATCTACTTCAAATCGGAAAGAAGCGTGACCGAGAAAGTCAATTTTAATAGCACCCATGAAGGCCTCCTGAACGGATCGGATGGTGGGGTGGAAAGGTGCAGGGAGATGATGAATCGACCCATCTTCCATCCTTCCACCCTTTATCTCATCATTGAATTTCGGAGTAGTGTAGGCTGAGACCTGGGGCTTGTCAATACAAATAGTCGTCGTTAAATTGATGAAGAAACGTCTTGACTTTCTATCCCTGGCGTCTAAATATAGTAACCATCCAAAATTATACAAAGGTACCGTTTAAATTGATCTTATCTGGAGAGTGGATCTACCTATGCCCCAAGGCACTATTTCTCGACTAAACCATACCCGGGGGTTCGGTTTTATCCATACCCCTGAAGGTGAAGATCTTTTTTTTCATCGAACGAATGTAAAAGAGATAGCCTTTTCCCAGCTTCAAGCTGGTGACCAGGTGGACTATGAAGTTCAGTTCACCGCACGCGGTCCCCGTGCCGACAACGTACAACTTCAGGAACAGACCGTACAGGTCCGCTTCAACCTATCTGTAAAGGATCTGGGCCAATCAGCCGCGTTTTATGTCAAGGCACTCGGCTTTAAAGAGCTGCTCAAAAATCCCGGTCATGCGTTGCTTCAACGGGATACCTTTATTCTGGAATTAAAAACAGGTGATCTACTCTGGCACCCGGCACTTAAAGATCATTCGGCCGACGATCTGACCTTTGGTGTAGGTGTTGAGTTAGTACTCGAAGTTTCTGATATCAACCATTTCCATGCCCACATGCAGCGGGCCGATGTGGTGATAGAGGAGCCTCTCAAAGAGCAACCCTGGGGCACTAAAGACTTCCGTATTGTTGATCCAGATGGCTACTATTGGCGCATTACGACCCCACGGAACCTACCCGACCCGATCATAGTGTCTGATGAAAAACATCCGCCTCAGGATGATCTACTTACCTCGTCTATGCAGTGATTTCAACCTATGAGCCGTCCTTTACAATATATCCCTGATGAAATACCGGCGTATGTGAAACAGCGAGAGATCGAAAACGGTCACCAGGGCCGACGCGGCTTGCCAAAACCGCCGACGTATCCGTGTTATAAAGTGTCTGAACCCATCGTGGTGGATGGCAAGCTGGATGAACAGGCGTGGCAGGCTCGCTGAATTGCCGTCGCATTAAAGATCAGGGTTGGACAGCGGAAATCGCTTTACCCTGGGCTGGCTGGACGGATCTGATCCACTCGGAACGTGCCCGCCCGCCTGTAGAGGGGGATACCTGGAGAATGGGCTGCTCCCGCGTACAACACTGGCGCGATAGCCAAGGTGATGTGACACGATCGCGGGACTGGTCCATCTGTCAACATGGTAAGATCCAGATGCATGTGCCAGATCGCTGGCCCTATGTGGTATTTAAAGAACAAATATTAGATACCACAAACGGCGATTAACCGCAATACCTTGAGGATCATATGCCACGACTCTCCCTGCCTGCGCCTACCTGTCCGCAATGCAACGCCGGAACCATTACGTATACCTGCGAACCGGATTGTTGTTTTAATCATATTTGCGACGCCTGTTACACCACCTTTGAACTGGCCACAATTTTTCGTCAACAAACTTGTTCTGTCACCGATTTCGACACTCCGAGCCGAGATAGTTGTGATCCGACCCTACCGTGCGAACAGTGTGAAAGTATTGAAGTCTACCGGTTTACCTTAGAGGATAAAACGAACACCTTGGTTTGCGTAGATTGTCACGCTCTGCTGGATATGGCCTATACGGAGATCACCCCACGCGGGTGAGGTAAAGCAGCATGGAAGGACGGAAGGGGCATTGGTAAATGGTTTTCCGCCGCCCTCCCACCCTATCCCTTCAGGAGGATTCATGGACGTCTTAGGCATCGATATCGGCGGCACCGGGATCAAAGGGGCGCCGGTTAATCTCGAAACGGGGCAATTACTTAGTAAACGGCATCGGATACTCACTCCTCAACCTGCCACTCCGGAAGCCGTGATTGAAACAGCGACGGCCCTGGTCAAATATTTTAACTGGAAGGGTCCCATAGGCTGTGGATTCCCTGCGGTAATAAAACAAGGCGTCGTCCATACCGCCTCAAATATTGATGCCTCATGGATCGGTGTGAGTGCCGAAAACATGATGAAACAGGCGACGGGCCTACCCGTGACCTTTTTAAATGATGCAGATGCGGCCGGATTGGCGGAAATGCACTTTGGTGCCGGCAAAGACCATAAGGGGGTTGTGATCATTGTTACGCTGGGGACCGGTATCGGTACCTCTCTGTTCATCAACGGTGTGCTTGTTCCGAATACAGAATTGGGGCATATCGAGTTAGAGGGCAAAGATGCGGAGCTGGCCGCCGCAGACAGTGCGCGCACCAAAAAAGAATTGAGCTGGAAAAAATGGGGCGTTCAGGTCAATACGTATCTGCTTGCGCTGGAAGCACTCCTCTGGCCCGATCTGATTATCATCGGCGGCGGGGCGAGCAAAAAATACGACCGGTTCTTTCCTCAATTTACGGTTAACACGCCGACTGTTCCCGCCCAACTCCGCAATGAAGCAGGCACAATCGGTGCAGCCCTGGCCGCACCGACCGTTGAAACGCTGGGCAACAGGTAGAAGAACAAAATACGGTACGAAAGGCCTACCTTGGCGATTTTATCCAAACCGAAATTATTCAAGATCCTGCCTTCAGAGGCACACGAGCCGGTATTTAATGCCCACCAATTGAATGCGGTGCAGCGTCTTCAAAGTAGATAAGATGCACAAGCCTTCATCGATAACCGAGGTATGATATCGTTGTTTTCCGGCACGGATTTGCCCGGTATTCAGGAGGCCATCGCAGGCGCTCTGGCATCCAAAACGGAATATGGCACCATAAAACCAGGGTTTGGCATCGCCTGGATATAGACGCAGGATCTATCTGATAAATCCCGATGCATGTCTTGCCTATTTTAACGAGAAAAGGCTACCTTCATCGCCCGCCGGCACTGGGTCTCTCTTCTCGCCACAGGGTCGCCAGACCTTCATCAAGCCCGCAAAAATCCAAATTTCCGCCATCGCCTATCAATTAGCTGGTTATATCGAGACCCAAGGGCCCACCTCGGGGGACCTGCTTCGAAAGGCACTCGGCCAGACGGGGCGGGCCGGTGGTCAAACGTTCCGGCGCGCACGCCGGGAAGTTGGAAAAACAATGGCTTATCGTGCCGACAGGCATCGGAGAGCATAGTCGTGGTACAGACCCGTATATATGAGCGTTTCTGGGCCGCTCGTTGTCTCCGTCTCTTTTAGAAGCAGCCTCGACTCTTTCACGCACAGGAGGCGATGGCCAACATCCTGCTGGCGGGCGTTGATGCGGCCCTTGTGGTAATCGAGCAGGCGATCTTCAAGTGGTACGGATGGCCCGTACCATGACCTCTCGTCTTATGAAAGGATTGCTGGAACACGAAGCCGGTTACCGGGTCCGGGGATTGAATCCTATTCTTAGTTCCCAAGCGTTGGTTGATGTGTGGCCTAAGGTTTAGGGAATCAGCGACTCAGCAAATCAGGAACAATTGATTCGTAGATTCGTAGATTCGCTACTTACTCAAAATGCAGGAAACCATTCTCTTCATTAATCTGTCGCGCAAAATCACCTTCTTGATGCCATGCGTCACCAAAAGGGCGATCGGGGTAACGCTGTGATTTGGGAAGCCGTATAAGACCTGCATCACAGCGTATATGTTCCCGGCGTTGCCCGCTGATCATCATTCCGGTATCTTTCCAAACACCGTCCGCCATCTGGAGCGCATCATCTGCTCGATATTGAAAAACCGTACCCCGGCGTGGTTTCCCGGATGGATTCGGGCCGGAACCGTGGACCATCAGGCAGTGATGCATACTGATGCCCCCTGCACGCGGGGTTATGGGGACAATCCTTTCCGGCGCTGCTTCCCAGACCTGGGTTTCCTGGCATGCACCCTTGAAGATGCCCGCCGCATCCATATGGTTCAGAAGCCCTGATTCGTGACTTCCGCGCACCATATGCATACAACCATTATCGGTTGTGGCGTCATCCAGCATAACCATCACAGCCACCAGATCGGTATTGGAGTGGGGGAAAAAGGCAAAGTCCTGGTGCCAGTGGAACCCGCCCTTTTTCTTTTGTCTCGGCTGTGCCGCCAATTTTGAGTGCTGAAGTTGAATGTCGGGACCGATAAGCGAAATGAGCCGGTTGACGATTCGCGGGTCGCGCGCCAGGTCCAGAAAAGCGGGATGGCGTACGGTAAGTTCCAGCGAATGCACCGTATGATCGACCTGTTCCCATTGTTGATCTTCAGGGGCCGTGCAGGCCTGTTTCAGCACCCCCACTTCCTCGTTGGAAAACAGGCCATCCACTACGAGAAATCCATCCGCCCAGAATTGCTCAACTTCAGCCTGGCTTAATCCCATTTGTAAATGTTCCTGGGACATCATTTCTCCTTTTTATCGTTCCTGGCCGATATACATCTCATAGTAGGTCGTATTGTTACCCTTGAAAGGATAGTTGCCCCATTGGTCCTGTTTGATGCCTTTGATCCATGGTTTTCTGAGGTCATGTGCCAATCGGTGCCAGAGGAAAGCACCGCCTACATCTGAGGCCAGCGCCTGTTCCGCTTCATCGTAATAGCCGAACCGGGTATCATGATCGAGTTCACGGGCTGCTTTGTCTATGAGTTCATCAAATCGGTCGTTACGCCAATCGTGCCGGGTAAAGCCTTTCGGCTGGGATCGCCAGACGACGCCGAGGAGACTCTGTGGATCAGGAAAATCGTAGCCGAATCCACCAAGACTCATGGGGATCTCCCACTGGTACATCCGTTGAAAGTAGGTATTGCCTTGTGTATTTCGAATATCTATCTGAATCTTCAGGATTTCCTTCAACTGTTGCTGGATGACCTGGGCAGCCTGGCCGACCAGAGATTCCGGCCCGGCGTCGGCTATCCACATATCCACATTTGGAAACCCTCGTCCATTCGGATAACCTGCATCGGCCAGCAACTGCCGTGCACGATCCGGGTCATATTGTTGATAGACCTGGTGTTTATCCCCTACATAGCCCGGAAAGTGGGGCGGCAGCATAGTATAGGCCGGGATGACAGTTTTCTGGAGGACCACATTGGCAATCGCCTCCTGATCGACGGCATGGGCAATGGCCTGACGAACCCGCAGATCATCGAAAGGCGGTTGCCGTGTTCGGAAAAAAAGGTAGTTGGTCGCAAAACCGTCATACGAATATAGTTCCTTACTGAGTTGCGGATCTTTTTTGATCCGGTCCAGGTCCGCCGGTTTATCGACGGTGATCCAGTCGATCTCATTATTTTCGTACGCCGTAATACCTATCCCGCCGGCGGCGCTGGTGGCCCCCACCGGTCCGGTAAAACGACGGACGATCCTTCGAAGGTAGGCGCGATTCGGACCACTATAATAAGGATTCAGACCGAATGACATCTCCCGACCCGCACGCCAGGTGTCCAGCTTAAAGGCTCCGTTACTCACACAGCGGCCTTCCTCCGTCCACCGTACATCATATTTTTCCACCTGCCAGCGGGGTACGGGCGACGATGTAGGAAATTGAACCACATAAGGCAGATAGGCACACACTTCCTCAGTTTCGATGACAAAGGTCAGCTCGTCGAGCGCCCGGACGCCCAGATCCTCTATGTTGGTAATTTTGCCCTGGTTAAAGGCGCGTGCATTTTTGATATCATAGTAGAAAAACGCATAGACATTGCCGCTTTTCGGATCGAGCAATCGCCTGAAGGTATATTCAAAATCATACGCCGTGACCGGCTGACCGTCGCTCCATTTGTTACCCGGACGCAGATAAAACGTCCAGGTCTTGCCGTCCGGCGAACTTTCCCACCGATCGGCGGCTCCGGGAACCAGTTCGTCGTCATGATCCAGCATGGCCAGACGTTCGAAAAGAAACTCGCTCTGGCCTGACTGATACACGCTCACACTGATATCCAGACTGGCCGGTTCGTAGTTTTGATACGTAAAGATCTGTTTGTCCGGCGGAGCGGCATCCGGCGGCAGTGGTCGGGCGACCTGATCCAGAGCGGGATCACTGATAGGGGCGATCTGGTCGGCCTTATCGCTGTCCCCACAGGCTACGAGCAAAAACGTGCCGCAAAAGCATAAAGAGGTAAAGACGGTGCGAAATGATAGGAGGCTGGAGGGATGAGGGGAAGAGAACTGGGGGCGTATATGAAAGAAGGGGAACCGGGAAATTAACATAGATATCGCCTTTCAGATAGGACATTCATAGAATTGAAACTGATTATCCCAACCAAACGAGGTTTATGAGCAGACGCAAGTAAAATCCCTCTAACAAGATCATCATGCCTGACAATAACGCTTGATATGGCCTGCACCCATCTTATATTATATCCATTAGCCAACTCACCAACCCACCAACCCAAAAATTTCCTTATGAATATTGCTTTTATCGGAGCGGGTTCTCTCGCCAATGTGATGCACTACCCGGGGGTCGCTTCATTCGAAGATGTAACCATTGCGGCCATCTGTGATTTAGATACGGAGCGGCTGAACGCCACAGCAGATAAATACGGCGTTGATAGCCGGTATACCGACTATCAACGTATGCTGGACGAGGTCATGCTGGACGCGGTATATATCATTATGCCGCCGGTATTTCTGAAGCCTATTGTACTTGATTGCCTTAAGGCTGGCAAGCATGTATTTATGGAGAAGCCGCCGGGCACCTCGGTTGAAGAAGCGCAGGAAATGGCTGCCGCTGCGCGAGAAAATCATTGTTTAGCAATGGTCGCCTTCAACCGGCGATTTGCCAGGGTTATTGTTGAAGCAAAGAAGCTGGTTGACGCGCGTGGCCCGATCACCCAGTGCATGGTGGAATTTCATAAATACCATCTTTATGAGGCCAAATGGGATTACTACGGTGTCGGCATGTTCGAAACCGATGTGATCCATGTGGTGGATCTGCTGCGTCATTTCGGCGGGGAGGTCAGGGAGGTCGAGGCCTATGTTCAGACGTGGCATTCGGACCAGGAAAACGTGTTCAATGCCCTGGTGCAGTTCGAGAGCGGCGCGACGGGTATCCTTACGGCCAATCGGGCCTCCGGCTTTCGTCATGAGCGATTCGAGTTGCACGGCCACGGCATCGGGGCTTATATCCGGGCCCCGGAATCGGCGGAGATCTATATGGACAATCAACCCAAGCCCATCACGCTGAACGGGGCCGACCTGGCGGGAAGTGAAAAGCCGTATCTGACCTATGGCTTTTCCGACGAAAGCCGACATTTTATTGACTGCATCAAAACCGGTACCCAGCCCTTAACCAATCTGGACGACGCCGTTAAATCCCGGCAACTGGTAGACCGTATATTGAATGCAGGCCGAAAGCAGTAAGCCGATTTCTCCGCTTACTACCCTAAAATGCGTCTATTCCATCAAGACAACCTCAGCCATCCTTATGTGCGGATGATTCAGTTATGGTCCTACATCGGGGATACCGTGCTCAACCCCTTCTCCGGCCAGGGGACGATTGCCCTGTGCGCTCGAAGCCTGCAACGACGATGTATTACAGTAGAGTTACATGGAAATAACTGCCGTCATATTGCGTCGCTGCTGGGTCAATCGGGTTAGTGCTCAGCATTTTCTTACACAATCATGATGCAGGATGGATTGGCCACCTTTATCGGCTCTTGCGCCATACTCAGCTTCCCGCTCCCCTCATCAATCCGAAATACCACGACATTCTCCCCACTTTTGTCTGCATCCTCGGCCTGCATATTGGCACAGAGCAGTAACCTTCCATCAGGGGTGATAGCCAGATTCTGAGCGAAATTTCCGATGGCTGGTTGTATATCGACCAAGGACAGACCGCCGTCCTTGCCGATGCGGTAAATGGCAATACTGTCGTGACGGCGATTGGAACAATACAGGTGCCGACCATCCGGGGTTATCTTGACATCTGCAGTAAAACTTTCGGCGTCAAAATCATCGGGCAGGGACGGAATCACCTGCTGCTCAACCAGCATACCCGTGTTCTCGTCGTAGCGGTAGACGTTTACGGAATTTGCCAGTTCGTTGTTCGCATAAACATATCCACCCTGCGGATGGTAGGTGAAGTGGCGAGGCCCTCCACCGCCAATCGTCCGTATGTAAGGCTGGTCGAGAGGCGTCAATTGGGCGGACACCTCATCGAGGGCGTAACCCAGGATCTGGTCGAGGCCCAGATCGCAGGCAAACATGTGCTTCCCACTCGGGCTGATGACCGAACAATGGGCATGAGCGGCCTCCTGACGGGCGGGGTTGACCATGCTCCCTCCTTCGTGCTGTACAAAGGAAGCCATCTCGCCGAGAGACCCATCTGTTCCAATCGGATAGGAAGCAACACTACCGGATGAATAGTTGGCGATGACCGCAGCCTTCCCATTCGGGCTGACATCAACATAGCAGGCCGTCTGGCCATTCGTGGGTTGCTCGTTGATTCTCCGCAATTCGCCCGATGTTCCCACGATCTCGAACGCCGCGACGTAACTGGAATCGCTGCCCAGATTGCCAGGCGCGTGGGTTGAATACAGATACCGCCGATCGGGTGATAGGGCAATAAAAAAGGGACCCTCGATATCCGCATAGCGGTTAATCTGTTCCAGGGCTCCGGTCTCGGTATCCAGGTTGAACGCGTTGATAGCCCCCGCGTCACCGGCCGCACAGGAGGTGACAAAAATGAGGTGCTGGTTATTCATGATCGACTCCATTCGAGTGGGTGGTCTTTATATGAAAGCTCAGGTGGTGTCTGCGAGGTCAAAAATCCTCTGAAACGCCGTAACGCCTCTTCGTACAGGTCTGTTTCGCCACTGACTACCTTTGGTCTTGTGCGCTTATTCGGGGCTCATAAAACTTCTTTCTATGGCCTCTTCGATCGGCTTAAAATCCGCCATAGCTGACACCATAGCGAAATACGAAATGATATAACTGGTCGGATATGGGTATCTATATCCCTCAGGCTTGGGTCCGTACAAGGTCAACTCTACAAAACCCAACGGGGTCACGTCAGCGAGATGTGTTGCGGTTTCTGCGAAGCACTCCCTTCGCACGGCCTGCACCGGTGTCTCACCTTCCTCAATGTGGCCTGCAGGAAGATCCCAACCTCTGCTACGTAGCCGGGTCATTAGAACACCCGCCCTTGAAAAAGCAAAGACCGACACCGCACTTATCAACGCGCTTTCAGGTCGTGTTTCAGTAAAAATCAGTCTTGCCTGATTCGGCTTAGGGAGCAAGTCAATATCCGTTTCCGTGTACACAACCCGAAACGGCGAATGATCACTCACATACTGGCCCCCGGCTCATCTCAACAGGAAAAGACCTCATGCCTGCTCTGACAGCAATCGACGTAGATAGGCAACGGCTTTGGGTACGGCGGTTTCTTCGGGTTCGGCAGCCTGGCCTTCATAGACGATGGACATCCAGCCATTAAAATTCGCATCGCGGATAATCTTGAGAATCCTTGGGTAGTCCAGCCAGGCTTCTTCACCCGTTTGTATCCGATAGATCTTGGCGCGTACATGCACCGCACGAGATACCGTTTTTTCCATGCTGCCGTAGAAATCGTAATTGGGGTCCACCTTGCCATTGGCCCCCGACGCGCCTGGTGATCCGGCATACTGGCCTGTGTCCATAATATGAGAAAAATAGGGATGGTCCACTTCTTCCAGAATACGGAGCACATCATCGCCGGTGCGGGTTACACAACCATGATTGTGGTTATGCAAGCCCACGACGATGCTTTTCTCACCGGCATAGGCAACGACCTCTTTAATGCAATCAATCATCCTGGCCCAGATGATTTCGTTGGGTTCATCCTCCCGTTCCCAAGCCGCAAAAATACGAACCAGAGGGACCCGCATCTGTTCCGCCACGTCGATCCAGTGTTTCACCTTATCAATCTCGTCCGCTAAATCCGCCAATGGTTTTCCGAAATCATTACTGATGCCGATATAGGAGATGGCCAGGCCCCGTTTCAGACACCGCATTCTGATATCTCGCAGATAGGCCGTGTCCTCCGAGGCAAACGCCCCCGTATGAAGGTCAATTCCGTCGAGTCCCAATTCGTAAGCCTTGTCGATAAAGCCGAGCAGATCCATGCGGCCTTCCGATATGGCTTTGTTGTAGCTGAGGGACATGCAACCAAGTTTAATCATGGTGGAATCCTTTCAAGGTAATTGGTGAATGACTGATTGGGTGATTGACTGATTGGTGTACAAGACACCATATACTAATGATACCTGTCAATCACCATGCACCATTCAGTCATTCACCAATCATCATATGCCTGCACAATTCTGCTGCGCGCGGCGATAAGGTGTCGTAGATGGCGCGAGTCATGGTATGATCCCGGTGGATACGATGGAACCACGGGGCATAGTACCCGACGCTGGTCATGGGCCGGTATTCATCCGATTGGTTGGCCGTCCCGCCATGCCAGCACCGGACATCCCGAAAGACGGCCGTTCCGGCCGGTGCGCAGAGGATGGTCTGTTTCATCCAGTTCGGCTCATCATCAAGGGATGGAATAGGCTGTCGAGATCGATGGGTGCAGGGGACAAAACGGATCGCGCCATTGGCTTTGGTAAAATCGACCATCAAAAAGTTAATAACCATGAAAGGCACAGGCACATCCTGGAACGTGACCTTCTTTAAGGGATCATGGAAAAACTCCCCGATGTCTGCATGAAGACGCTGAATCTTGGCACCGGGAATGGAATAATCCCCACCCGCACCAGAGCAATAGAACGCATCGCTGCCGAAAATCTGCTCCGCCAGGGGAAGCACCCCAGGCAGGTCGATAAGCTGCGTCCATTCGGGGTGATGAATCTGAGAGCCGAACGAATAACGTGCATACCCCCGATTGGCTTTCTCGAGTGGGGTCGCCGCCATCTGCTCCGCGATGATGCGTTGGGCCCCCGTCTGCATAAACGCCAGTTGCTCAGGGTTCAGCGTCCCTTCGACCGCCACAAAACCATCTCGGTGAAAGATGTCCGTGGCCTTTTCGACGTCCGAACAATGTACAACCTCAACGTCCAACATAGATGACACCTATTGACTGATCGACTGATTGACTGATTACCTGATTGACTGATTACCTGATTGACTGATTGGATTTAAGATCTTCAATCCACCAATCACCAAATCACTCAATCACCAAATTCTTCACTTCCCCTCCGTACAGGCCTCTTCGAGAAAATAGACCATCACATATTCTTCGGCGGTACGCTTCGGGCCGTGAAGGCCACGAATACGCCGGGTGTGGGCATCAAGATGACGCTTTACAAAGAACAGATACAACTGATTAACAAAGTCGGTGGCAGAGTGATAGTACAGGTAGGTAGGCGCTAAGGAGAGCGTTGTAGAGGCATCCCGGGTTGTAAAAACCGGATGATGGCCGTCTTTCATTTTCTCGTCCAGGATTTCAAGTTCTTCAGTAGAAACACCGAACAGAAACTCTCTGAACGCCTGTAGTTCCTCTGCAGGGCAAGTCTGCCTGGAAAAATAATCCACAAACCGCAAATCCCCTCCCTCACGCATCAAAGCAAAAATCTCCGACACGCCCATCAACGTCCCTAACTGCACAGTGGTACGACGACGCGCTTCCCAGGTCGCTTCCAGCACAGGAAAGTACGCCTCTATACGTTTTGAAAAACGATTTTCCCAAAGGCGGGTAAGGACACCGGCGCCCTTCGTTCGGACGGCATCCTCCAGGCTATTATCACAGACCATCGAGATCAGTAACGACTCAATGACCTTGGCATGAATACTCTGGCTGATCTGCTCCCCGATCGCATCTTCAAGTGTCGTGAAATCACTACAGTCTCCCAGCGCTTCCTGGACTACCTGATGAAGCAGCCTGAAAAAGTTCAACCGCGCCATAATATAAGTCTGTCCCACCAGGGCCCGCATGGGCAGAAGCATATCCACCGTGAATAATGTGGAATGTGACAAGGCATCTATGAGCGAAGCATTGTCTCGTTTCTGCTGACCCAGCGATTGGCTTTGAAGCAACGAGGGGTAAGCCTGCATGACCGATGCAAGATTATTGAGACGCTCGATGGAATCAGAGATGGTCTGTTCAAGATGGGTGACATGCGGGTTTCCACAAGCTGCCAAGGCGTTGGAGATATCGGTGAGCAGCCGACGATCGTCCTCAGAGAAGACGGGCACGTTAAATGTGGATAAATCCAAGATAAATACCGGGCTGAAAAGTCAGAAAGTGTGAAAGTATGAAAGTGTGAAAAACCACTAACTTTCTAACTTCCTGACTTTTATCTACTTTAAATAAAACACTTGCTCCAATGGCACCATGCTTTCATCGGCGTGTTGACCACCGATGTCTTCAAAATAGGGAGCCATAACATCCTGCCAGCGTTTATTGACGTCTGTTTCCGCCATCCTGGCCAACGCCTGCTCGAAGTCTGGCGTTTCCACATACCCGAACAGCAGGCCGTCTTCACGCATGAACAGCGAATAATTATGCCAGCCAGCCTCACGCAGGGCGTCCAGCATCTCGGGCCAGACCTGGTCATGATGTTTTTTGTACTCTTCTTTCATGTCCTCTTTGACTTTGAGGATAAATCCGACACGCTGCATGGGATTCCTCCGAGAGATATGAATCGGCGAATCGGCGAATCAGCGAATCAATACCGGTTTGTGATTCGCTGATTCGCTGATTCAATCTGTCTTGATCTTATAACTCACCCTGGCTATTTTTTCATGATCCGACTCTTGTGCTGATTCTCGGGCATGGTCGGTGACCGGCAGGTAGTAGTGGGTTTCGGCGTTCAGCGTGATGAACCCTTCGGCATAGGCGACGCCACCTGCTGTACCGAACGCGCCGTCGGAGGTTTCGATACGCTTACGGGCATAAGCCCCGCCATAGCCCTGGCTGACGAGGGCATCCAGTGCCGCTAATTTCTTATCGACCACATCGGTGATGTCGATAAACACATCATTATAATATCCGCCACGGGCATCCCACACATTGCTGGGCAGGCTCGCGGCCCCACAGCCCCAGTAGAAAACCTGTGCAATTTTATGCGGCGGATTTCGATCCCCCGGATCAACGGACCCAGCCAGTCCGATCGCCAGCATCACTATGCGACCGGCCACGGCATGTGGATTCCACACGCCGCCGCCCTCATCGGGGAAATGGGTGAGAATCACATCCGGCTTGAGGTCTCTCAGTAAGGTGGCCAACTGTTGTACGATGGCTCGTTCTGGAAGGAAGACCGCATCATCCGCCTCCATAAAATAGACATCTTCCACCCCCAGGCTGCGGCAGGCGGATTTGACTTCCTCCGCTTTTACATCCGAGCGCTCGGCCATCAATTTTTTCAATTCATCGGCAGGGGGTACTTCTTCGGCATGGAACATCTCATCGCTGATCACTTTATCGTGTATGCGGGCACCGTGGGTCAACACCACACAACCGACCCAATCCCCCCGGGCTGTATGATGCGCCATGGCACCGCCGGACTGATCGAATATGTCAGCCGGATGGGCACCGATGGAGAGGAGACGGAGATTGTTCATTTTTGAATTATGATTTAAAATCTACGATATGGCCGAAAATTCAGGGGTAATGTGAAGAGAATGGCCGGAACAAATATAGACGTCTTTTAAGTTTGACCTTGCTAATACAGCTCAATATATTGAATTATAATTCAATAACGGGTATGGATTGTGAAATATAGATCGGTATATTGACCCGTCAATACATTTATTAGTGTCTCGATATTATCATTCATAATTCAAAAAATTTAATTCAAAAATAAACCAAGGGGTTTCCATGCATTATAACAATCTGGGTCGAAGCGGTCTGAAGGTGTCACGGCTGTGTCTCGGGGCCATGATGTTCGGCGGACCGGCAGATGAAGCCGATTCGATTCGGATGATTGACCGGGCGCTGGATGCGGGTATTAATTTTATCGATTCGGCCGATGTCTACACCGGCGGTGAGTCGGAGCGTATTGTGGGTCGGGCCTTGCAGGGGCGACGGGACCAGGTCGTTCTGGCCACCAAAGGCCGCGGGCCTACGGGCGATGGCCCTAATGACCAGGGGGCGAGCCGAGCGCATATATTTCAGGCCGTGGACGCCAGCCTGACCCGGATGGGAACGGACTATATCGACCTGTATTACATCCATTCGCCAGATGACACCACCCCGGCGGAAGAGACCATGGGTGCGCTGAACGATCTGGTCCGGGCAGGTAAACTGCGGTATATCGCCTGTTCCAACTACTACGCCTGGCAGGTGGCCGAGGCCGAATGGCTGGCCCGGCAGAACCACTGGGCTACGATGACCGCCGTCCAGCCCTTGTATAACATGGTAAATCGGGATCCTGAGGTAGAACTCCTCCCCTTCTGCGAAGAGTACGGTATGGGTGTCGTCACCTACAGCCCCTTGGCCCGAGGTGTGCTGGCCGGCAAATACCGGGCCGGGGAAGCCCCACCGGCCGATTCCCGTGCCGCCCGTGGCGACGCGCGCATCCATCAGACCGAATACCGGGATGAGAGTTTTCAAATCGTTGAATCGATCAAACCCCTCGCGGAAGCCCATGGGACGACGTTAACCCGCTTTGCACTCGCGTGGGTTATGGCGAATAAGATCGTCTCATCCGTCATCATCGGTCCACGGGTCATGGATCAGCTTGACGACAACCTGCAAGCCCTTGATGTGACCGTTACGGCTGAAGATGAAGCGGCTATTGATGCATTGATCCCGCCTGGTGAACACACGGGCAAAGGGTATAATGATCCAAATTATCCAGCACAGGGCCGGGTTGTTTAAAGCGATAGAGCGAATTACCGTAGACCAACTATCAATTGATAAAACCAAGCCGGTTATCAGCCGGAGATGTGATCGTACATCTCCGGCTGATTTTGTTTTCAGACAACCAGCTTGACACATGCCTACTGTTTGGCACATAATGGGGAGAGTTGTATCCTGATTTCTTATCATTGCCGTATGGATCTTTGTATAGAGACTCAATAGTATGGTGTCTGTACAGGCAAAGCCCTTGCACGGTTCAAAGGTCTCACAGACCTTCTGTTTTAACTTCCCCTATGCCCGATTTCAAACAGAAAGCCCACGACGCCCTCGCACAGTTGGCGGGCACCATAGAGTTCCCGGACCGGCTGCAACCGGTGGAGATCCTCCGTGACCGGTGGGGTATTGCGCATATTTATGCAGGAACGACCAGGGATCTGTTTTTCGCTCAGGGGTTTGTTGCCGCCCAGGACCGGCTCTGGCAGATGGAGATGTGGCGGCGAGCCGGGGAAGGTCGTCTGGCAGAGATTTTGGGGCCAGGCGCGCTGTAACGGGATATCTTTGCCCGGCTGATCCGATACCGGGGAGATATGGAGGTCGAGTGGAAAAGCTACGCAGAGGATGCGAGAGAGATTATCGAGTCGTTCGTTTTCGGCATCAACTCCTATATTGAGCGGATACAAGACAACCTGCCTATCGAATTTCAAATCATGGGTTTCGAACCGGAACCGTGGACGCCTGAAGTCTGCCTGACGCGGCTGGCAGGGTATGACGTCTCGCGGGGGCTCGGTCACGAGGTCGTTCGTGCCCTGTTGACGAAGCATCTCGGTCCTGAAGAAACAGCCCGCCTGCTGCCGACCGAACCGGAGATCCCGATCGAGATACCGGACGGTCTGGACCTGGACGATATCGCGCTCCGCATCCTATCCGGCCATACATCTGTATCCAAACCTCTGACATCGGGAGCCGACGCGGGCAGCAACAACTGGGTGATCAACGGAACAAAACCCGCTACCGGGCATCCGATTCTGGCGAATGATCCGCACCGTACCATCGCCCTGCCGTCTCTACGCTATATGGTGCATCTGGTGGCGCCAGGCTGGAATGTGATCGGCGCGGGCGAACCGGCCCTGCCGGGGGTGGCGCTCGGGCATAACGAGCGTGTAGCCTTTGGGTTCACAATCTTCTGGGCCGACAATCAGGATTTGTATGTCGAAGAAACAAAACCTGACGATCCGACGGTGTATCGTTACAAAGACGAATGGCTCCCGATGGAGACCGAGCCGGATCTCTTCTATGTAAAAGGGCAGGCAGAACCGCTGGAGATCCCGCTCCGCTATACCCGACACGGACCAGTCATCTATGAAGCTACGGCTTTGCAGCGGGCTTATGCCTTGCGCTGGACTGGCAGCGAGGCCGGAGCCGCAGCTTATCTGGCCTCGTTATCGCTGGACCGGGCAAGCAATTGGACGTCATTCCGGGCGGCATTAACCCGATGGAAACAGCCTGTAGAAAACCTGGTCTATGCCGATGTAGATGGCCATATCGGCTATGACTGGTCTCCCGATTTCCGGTATCGGCGTATTGATGAAATCCTGAGGGAAGATCATCGGTTTACGGTAGACGATTTTAAACGGCTGCATGAAGATGTGGTCTCTCTCCCTGCCCGTGAACTGATCGATCTATTCAGACGATTTCACTTTGACACGGATCCATTGCTTTCTGCCTCAACGATGCTGTTTGCCTGGGATGGCGCCCTGACCCCCGCTTCGCCGGCGGCGGCCTTGTACGAGATGTGGGTCTATAAACTGGTGGAGGACGTCATCAGGCCAATCGTGCCCGACTCATTATGGGACGTGTACAAAGGCTACTACGGTGTGGATGTGCTGCTTAACCTGCTTAAATACCCAGATACACGTTTCGGAGTCAACCCGGAAGATGGGCGCGATCGTACCTTGAAAAGGGTTCTGATTCTGGCTATCAGAGACCTCTCGGATCGATATGGACTGGATATGACCCAATGGCGATGGGGGCAGATGCATACGGTGACCTTCGCACATCCACTGAACGGGCGGGTCAATGATATGCGTTTCACACGCGGTCCCTACCCCCGCGGTGGAGATAGCCATACCGTCAACCACACGTCCGAACCGCTGCAGACGGATTGGGCGCAGACCAGCGGGGCGACCTACCGTCAAATCCTGGATGTCGGCGACTGGGACCGGTCTGTCGCCATCAATGCGCCGGGCCAATCCGGGCAGCCGGGCAGCCCGCGTTATGACGATTTGATCCCTTTATGGGCCACCGGCTCCTACCATCCCCTGCTGTATACCCGTGAAGCCATCGAGGCTGAAACCGTTCATCGCATGACTTTTGAACCGCAATTTGCGGTGGAATCGTATGGGGGCTGATGCGGCACCTTCTGCATAGGTTTACTTCACGCTGGCAGGCCACTGACCTTCTGTCTATTCCCGATTTTCGTAATCTCTGGATATCCAACACCATCTGGTGGCAGGCGCGCTGGATGGAAGAGCTGATCGTCGGCTGGGTGGTCCTTGAACTGACCGATTCGGCCAGCATGGTTGCACTCATAAGTTTTGCCCGCATGGCCCCGTTCATGGTCTTCGGTCCGTTTTTCGGGACCATCGTCCAATATGCATCCTACCGCTGGATGATTGTTCATGCGCAGTACATTAATCTGGTTATCAACGGGATCTTCAGCATCCTGGCGCTTACTGGTCTCCTGGAGTTCTGGCATATTGCTCTGGGTTCGGTGTGTGTCGGTATGGGCAGTGCCGTAGACTGGTCCTCCCGTCGGGCCATAATCCCGGATCTGGTGGGTAAGCACCGGACGACGGATGCAATGGTCCTGGAGACAGTGCCGCAGAATATATCGCGCGTATTCGGTCCCCTTATGAGTGGTGTATTACTCGAGTTTTTAGGCACCGCGGGCGGCTTCCTGTTTCTTTTCGGATCCTATATTATACAAATTATCTACTTGCTCAGACTGTCACCGGCCACGGATAAAAAAGAGGCTAAAAATACTGAAGATTCCCCCTTGAAGAATCTTATGGTTGGGTTGCGATATGTCTGGAAAATCGATCGTATCTGGGGGGTATTGGTCATTACTTTTTTTATGAATGCCTTCGCATTTTCCTATACCGTGTTGATGCCTGTATTCGCCAGAGATATCCTCAATCAGGGCCCATTGGGCCTGGGTATCCTTGCTGCTGGCGTCGGGATCGGTTCGTTGCCGGGCGTCGCGTTGATCAACGCCCTGAAACGATACGGACAGGATGGCTGGGTATATGCGGGAAGTTCGTTGCTGAATGCGGTGGCGATTATGATCTTTGCTCTGTCTACCTCCTACCCGTTATCGCTTGCCATGTTGATTTTAGCGGGCGTCGGTCAGGCTGGTTTCAGCGTGATGCAATCGTCGATTATTCTACAATCAGCCAGTGATGCCATGCGGGCCCGGGTCATGGGTACCCTGGTCCTGGCCATCGGCGGCGGTCCACCCGGTCGGCTGGCCATCGGTGCGGTGGCTACGGCGTTCGGCGCACCGTTTGCTTTGTGCGGGAGCGCAGGGATCGCTGCGGTAGGGATTATTGGTGGGTTACTTCGGTTGGGGGGCCTGCGCGGTAAGGGAAGGGCAAGGGAAGAGCGGAAGGAGGGGAGGAAGGCAGGATAAGGGATCGGATTTACCCGTGCTGGCACAGCCCTTCTTTCTGAATCTATTCGCAGGCCATTCCAACAACCACACTTATTGTCACACTTTGTCACCCCCGTGACCGTACCGGAAAAAAGGACCGGAGGATCGCCGTTCATAACCCGTGCACCGGTCTTTCAATAATCCTGTATTTCATGAAACGCATCTGGAAAATATAAAACATCGGCCAGGATCGCCAGTGCGGCACCCACCATATGCCCGATCAGGATACCCAGAATCAACGGCTGAGTAGATCGATACATCTTCATACCGCCTCCACGGAGTAATAGGACTTTCAGCAGCCACACGAGAAAAATAGGCAGGAAAGCGCTGCGAACCGTTCCGCCTGCTGCGACGACGAATCCGATGGGCGACAGGGGCCACCATGGAAACAGATACCGCGCTACCGTGATCCCCATAACGGTAACCGCACCCGTTAATAAAAAAATAAGCTCCGTGCCCGTCACCACGGTACTGTTCTTCATCCAGGTGGCGACCAGCCCGTAAAACCGACCATCTCCATAAATTCTCTGGTAGAAATTAGCGGCCCCACCCAGGCGATAGCCAGAATAGACGGTAAAGCAGAGGGCCGTCAACAGGCTGAGGCCGAAGGCCACGGCGCACCATAAAAAAAGCGTCCGGCCTTCAATACGCATCACCGATTTCAACCGGGCGATATGGGCAGGGACAACCATGGGCAGGGCCTTCCAGTTACGGGCAAAGGCGCTGCCCAGGCCCAGGCCCATCAGGTTTTGCGGGGATAGAGCACCCGAACCGAGTATCGCGATTGTAAACTGATGCACATTGACCGGCAGATCAACGAACACAAATCCCGATTCGGCCACCACGCGACACACCGCCATGTAGAAGAGGAAAATCAGGATAAGAAAAACAGCAATCACAGGAAAGGACATGCCGGTGCTATACAGCCAGAAGATGACATACAGCGCACCAACCACGCCAAGAAAAACGGCCGTCCGGTAAGGAAGCAACTCGTCTTCATCCCGCAGGCCGGAGGAGCCCCCCCGAACATGACGCCATACCTCCGAGAAATGTCGTCGTGCGGTCCAGAAACCCCAGATGACAAACGCGATCAAACCACCGATGAACTGCACCGCGACCAATCCTCCCGGTATGGCGGTTCCCGACACAGAATTGATGCCCACCCGGGCCAGAAGGCCCTGCTCGAGCGTTTTCAGAATTTGAAAAAACCAGATACTGAATAGAATATCCACATTCATAAAAAACGACAGGGTGAACGTAATCAGGTTCATACGGATAATCTGGCCGGGGAAATCGCGCCCGATCTGGATGATGGTACCATTGCCCCAATTGATAGGAAACGGTATCCAGGCCAGCCAATAGCTGGCCACATTCCAGAGCATCATAAAAAGTGAGAGGCCAAACCCTATAACAAACATCCTGTTACGCATCACGGCCGGCCAGGGTGAAGTATCTTCTTCAGAGGTTTTCATCAACGTGATCGGCAATTGCGCGAGGGGGTAAGCCAGCCGCTCGTGTTCCACCCACTGCTTTCGCAGGAGGACGACCAGACATAGGCCGACCGCAAGTAGACCAGCAAAAAAAGAAAACCACCAGAACACCGGAATGACCCATGAACTCCAGGGAATCGGTATCGTATCCCTGATACCCTGATAATATCCTGTCACCGCGCCAGCACCATCCGAGATAACGACCCAGTCCGGCAGATAGGGGAAAAATAAGGTCCGCCACTGGTTTTCCGGCGAGGCGTAATAGTGCGCCGTGACCATGATGTTGATGAGGTAATTCAGCAGGCCCCAGGCCGGAACTGTAAATCCAATCCAACCCAGGCAGAAGACAAAGAGCAGCTCCGGATACCGCAACCCCCATGAGGGCCGCATGGACTTCAAGAGGATGTTCGGACCAAGGACCCCGATGAGAAAGGGGATCAGCAGGCCGAAATCGATATGACCAAAGGTGAGGTTCCGATACCCGATATGGTAACTGCCTGCCAGCGAGAAAAGGTTGACGGCTATGGCCAGGGCCAGGCCAATCAGAACGGCACGTGGGGTAGCGATGGACGGAGAGGTTTTAGGCATAGTGATGTAAAATAATGTAAGAGGATTTCTCTATTGTTACGTCGTCAGAAGGGGGCTATACGCCCGATACCCACTTTCCCACTTTCTAACACGCTCACCCGCCGCCTTTCATCTCATTCATAATCGACAAATACGTCCGCTGGACTTTGGAACGGTTGAAATCGAGGTATTCCATCGATAGCTTGGTCAGGGCACCGCGGACGGAGGGAAACTGACCGGCACGGCAATTGGCTCGGATCATGGATAGCTCCTTAGTTTAACCACGGAGGACGCGGAGAAAGCACGGAGAGCACAGAGGGTTTTCAGGATGAATGTACGTTATACATTTGGAGAGGGATTGTCAACTGACGAAACTAAGGGATATAGTCGGAAAAACAGGGCTCATATAGAAAGATTATCAGCAAATCGGCTTATAGAAGGGGTTAGATCTTCCGAATGTGCGAAAATTCTGTGGGCATACTGCCCACAGATGCAATATTCAGGGCAATGAAAAAGAGGCGTGAACACCACGCCTCTTTAATAACAGGTCCCAAGCTCTAAGATCAGCCTTTACGCTCCGTTTTCCATCTCTGCGGTGTAGGCACCCGTTCTGGCGGCGCTGTTGCACTGGGCGCGATGGTACAAGGCTTTCTGAGCGGCCGGAACGTTGGCCGCGTCACCGAGCCAGGTATGGAGGGGGGCGTCCTGCAGGGCACGGCCGTAGGAGAAACTGAGCTGCCAGGGAAGATGGTCGTACACGGCGTTCATGGCGTTAAGGTGGGCCGTGGCGATCTCGGAGCTCTGCCCACCGGAGAGAAAGGCAATACCGGGAACAGCAGCCGGGACGTTACGCAGGAAGTTGTGTACGGTGGCACCGGCCACGTCTTCGATGCTCGCCTGTTCGGGGCAATCCGCACCGGAGATGACCATATTCGGCTTCAGGATGATGCCTTCCAGCATCACTTCATGTTCCCGCAGAGCGGCAAAAACCGAGTTGAGCGTCACTTCCGTGACCACATCGCATTGTTCAATGAGGTGATCGCCGTCCATCAGCACTTCGGGTTCGACGATCGGTACGATACCGGCTTCCTGGCATAACGCCGCATACCGAGCCAGGGCATGGGCATTCGCATCGATACAGGTGGCGGTGGGGCTGTCCTCCCCAATGGTGATCACTGCACGCCACTTGGCAAACCGGGCACCCAGACGATGGTATTCGGCAAGCCGATCTCTCAGTCCGTCCAACCCTTCTGTCACCTTCTCATCCGGAAAACCCGCCAGGTCCTGAGCACCGGCATCGACTTTGATACCAGGCAAAATTCCTTTATCCGCCAGGCACTTAGGGAAGGGGGTCTCCTGGTCATCCAGGGCACATTGCCGGATGGTCTCATCATAGAGAATAACCCCGCTGACGAATTGCTCAAGTCCTTCGGTGGTCAGCAACATATTGCGATAGGCGCGGCGGTTCGGCTCGGTGGATTCCAGATTAATACTGTCGAAGCGCTTTTTGATCGTCCCGGCGCTTTCATCCGCTGCCAGTAGGCCTTTGCCAGGCGCGACCATGGCCTGTGCTGTTTCCAATAGTATACTGATATGATCCGTATCATCTTCATTATCCATACTTATTCGGTCTCCTCAATGTCATCCTATGGGTCATAGTCTATTCAAGAACTCGGCCTTTATAAAACGCCAATACAAGAAGTCTGTCAAGCTCTTTCTTTTCAGCAATTTATGAAAGTTATATATATCAATATGTTGACCATGTTTTACAAATAAAAACGAATCCGCTTTTTAGGTTGAATATTCCGTGACAACAAGGTATAATCACATCAGGCTGTATAGGATACGCCATCGGCGCTTGACCATATATTCACCTTTCCATCCTGCTTATATCTTTATGGCTGACGACGCATTTCATCCACCTTTCATGCTGGCACTTGATATCGGTACCTCGTCCGTGCGGGCGATCCTCTATGATTGTCGGGGGGCCATAACGGACCACATGGCTCAGGTGACGTATGATATGGACACCTCACAGGATGGAGGGGCCTATATCGATGCGGACTGGCTGCTCGCCGTGGTCGCGACGACGCTCGACCAATTTTTTACGGAAGCCGACCGGCCACAGATCAGCGGGGTCGCCGTAACCACCTTCTGGCATAATATCCTGGGCGTTGGATCAGCAGGACAGGCTGTCACGCCGTTAATCAGCTGGGCGGATACACGGCCGGGATCTGTTATCCCCCAATTAAAAGAGCGCCTGGATGAAAAAGCGACGCACGACCGTACGGGCTGTGTGCTCCATCCATCCTATTTACCAGCCAAGCTACTCTGGCTCGCAGATCATCACCCGGATACCTTTACGCAGGCCGAACAATGGATGTCCATAGGCGAGTATCTGTTCTTACGTTTGTTCGGGAAAACCGGGTGCAGTATCTCCATGGCATCGGGAACCGGGTTACTCAACGCCCATACCTGCACCTGGGATATGGATACGCTGTCGGCTCTGCCGATTGAAGCCAGCCAACTCTCCCGTTTAACGGACCTTAACGAACCGTTTATGGGATTAAAGGATCTGTATGGGACGCGCTGGCCAGCCTTGAAGAACCTCCCCTGGTATCCGGCCGTGGGTGATGGCGCATGCAGCAATATCGGCAGCGGGTGCGTCACCACGGATCGTATGGCTATCATGGTCGGTACATCCGGCGCGATGCGGGTGATGTGGCCCGCCGAAACTTTTACCATCCCTGAGGGCCTCTGGTGCTACCGGTCGGACCGCAGACGCATCCTGATGGGTGGTGCCCTGAGTAACGGCGGCAATGTGTACGGATGGATGCGATCCACCCTGCAACTCGGCGAGAACACAACGGTTGAACAGGCCATCGCGACCATGGCCCCTGATACCCACGGCTTGACGGTCCTGCCGTTCTGGGCGGGTGAACGTAGTCCAGGATGGCACGCATCCGCTCGCGCGACGATCACCGGCATGACTCTCCATACCACTCCGATCGATATCATGCGGGCGAGTCTGGAGGCGACGGCGTACTGTTTTGCCTCAATCTATGAACGTTTACAATCCATCCACGTGGAAGCAAAAGAAATGATTGCCTCAGGCGCCGGTCTGCTTCAGTCGCCCGCCTGGTTGCAAATGATGGCCGATGTGCTGGGACGACCGGTCATCGCCTCAGCCGTATCAGAAGCGTCCAGCCGTGGTGCCGCCTTGCTGGCGCTGGAAGCCTGTGGTCGTCTGGCCGACCTGGCAGAAGCCCCTGTACCGCTGGATAAAACCTATGATCCGGACATGGCAAACCATACCCGCTATCGTGAGGCCATGGCCCGCCAGCAGGATTTGTATGAAATATTAGTGTCGAGTTAAAAGTTTTGAGTGCAGGGTAAAAGTGAAAATATAAAAAGCCGTTCAATTGTCCAATCCCTGCTCTTAACTCTTACCCTCTTTCCCCAAGGAGACGCGCCCGTGGCGACGACCGATCTTGAACAACGCAGCATCAACACCATTCGTATCCTGGCCGCGGAAGCGGTGCAGGAAGCCAATTCCGGTCATCCCGGTATGCCCATGGAAGCGGCCCCGCTGGCCTATTTATTGTGGACCAGATGTATGCGATACAATCCCAGGAACCCTGCGTGGGTCAATCGGGATCGCTTTGTCCTGTCGGCCGGTCACGGGTCGATGCTGCTTTACGCCATGTTGCATCTTACAGGATATGACCTGTCGCTTGAAGAGATCAAAAAATTTCGCAAGTGGGACAGCCTGACCCCCGGCCATCCGGAATACGGCCTGACACCCGGTGTAGACACCACCACCGGACCGCTCGGCCAGGGTATCAGTACCGCGGTCGGGATGGCGATGGCCGAAGCGCATCTGGCGGCCAGATTCAATCGGCCAGGGCAGGTGCCTGTGGATCATCATACCTATGTGATTGCCAGTGATGGCGATCTGATGGAAGGCGTAGCATCGGAAGCCTGTTCGATGGCCGGCCACCTCGGTCTCGGCAAAATGATTGTCCTGTATATGGACAACCACATCACGATAGAAGGCGCTACGGATCTGGCCTTTTCAGAGAATGTCGGCCTGCGTTTCGACGCGTACGGCTGGCACGTGCAGCGCGTGATGGACGGCAACGATCTGACAGCCCTTGAAGGAGCGATCCACGCGGCGCAGAGCAACACCGATAAACCGTCTATTATCATCTGCCGAACGATCATCGGCTATGGCAGTCCCAACAAGGCAGGCACGTCCAAAGTACATGGTGAGGCCCTCGGAGAAGAAGAATTGGCTTTGACCAAGGAAAATCTGGGCTGGCCGGCTGAACCACCGTTCTATATCCCCGATGAGGTGACCTCGCATTTCCAGCAGATGGTATCACGCGGCAGCGAGCTGGAATCGGCCTGGCAGCAAACCGTCGATGCGTATACGACGGCTCATCCAGACCTGGCGCAGGAGATGCAACGTTGTCTGGACGGACATTTACCTGAAGGCTGGGAAAAAGGCCTGCCGACTTTTTCGCCCGACATGGGTGATATGGCGACCCGGCAGGCATCCGGGACAGTCATCAACGCCCTGGCTGCACGGATTCCCAACCTCCTTGGTGGTTCAGCCGATCTGGCCGGGTCCAACAATACCATCATTGAGGGCGAAACAGATTACGCCGCTGGTCATTACAGCGGTCGCAACCTGCGTTTCGGTGTACGGGAGCATGCGATGGGTGCGGCGCTGAACGGCATGATGGTTCATGGCGGCGTGATTGCTTACGGTGGTACGTTCCTAGTCTTCTCCGATTATATGCGACCGGCCATTCGTCTGGCGGCCTTGATGGAGATTGGCCCTATCTATGTCTTCACCCACGAAAGCGTCGGTCTGGGTGAAGATGGTCCTACGCATCAACCTGTCGAGCACTATATGGCCCTGCGCGTGATCCCACATCTGATCGTCATCCGGCCCGCCGACGCCACCGAAACGGCAGAAGCCTGGCGTGCCGCCCTCCTGCATCGGCAGGAACCGGTCGCCCTCCTGCTCACCCGTCAGAAATTACCCATTCTTGACCGAACAACGCTGGCCGGTGCAGAAGGACTGCAGAAGGGCGCCTATGTGCTGGCGGATGGAGAAGGATCGGGGCCCGATGTCATTCTTATCGCGTCCGGGTCCGAAGTTCATGTGGCGCTGGCCGCACGCAAGGTGCTGGCAGATGATGGTATTGGCGCACGTGTGGTCAGCATGCCGAGCTGGGAGTTGTTCGAAAAACAATCAGCAGCCTATAGAGAGGACGTCCTGCCTTCTTCCGTCACAGCTCGGCTGGCCATCGAATCAGGTGTGACGCTGGGTTGGGAAAGATATATCGGTTCACAGGGCGATGTTATAGGGATTGATCGCTTTGGCGCTTCAGCCCCAGCCAAAGTCATTTTTGAGAAACTGGGCTTTACGGCAGAAAACGCGGCCGCCAGAGCGAAAGCGCTACTCAATGGCAAAGCCTAGATCTCGAAAGAAACAGCGGGCATCACGCGAGGCGATCCCTGCAACGCTACCAGTTTCTACACCTGATCCCGTCCCGACGCCTGCCAAACCTGAAAGGCGGAGGGCGGCGGTTATCGTGGTGGCGGTTATACTCGGCGCCGCCGGTATGTGGGCCTATGTGACGTTCTGGCGATCAACGCCCCCCATGCCGGTACGTACCTTTCAACTAATGATTTCGGGTCAGGTCCCGCGTAACAAAGCCACGGCCATATCACCCGACGGCCGAACCATTGCCTATGTCGCTGATGGTCGGCTCTGGCTCCGTCCTGTCGCCGATCTGACGCCCCGGATGATCATGGATACCGAGGGCGTCGCACTCCCATTCTGGTCACCTGACAGCGATAAGGTCGGCTATTTTAACACCGTCACTGGCACCCTGAACGCCATCTCCCTGAACGACGACACCCCCATCCTGCTGTCCGACTTACCCACTCGCGGCGTATTCGGCGGCGCGACATGGAACGCATCCGGCACCATCATATTCAGCCAGGGGCCATCCGGTTTATATATGATCGACCCCATACGCCGTACGACGACCTCCCTGCTCACACCGGATTCGGACCAACAGGATGCGGGTTTCTACGCGCCTCATTTTCTACCAGATGGTAAGACCTGTGTTTTCTCCGTTTGGCGTAAGGACAGTGTCTGGACGCTCGATGCGCTGACGTTGCCCGGCATCCGCAAACAAATTTTAACGGCCCCTGACGGTGAACTGATGACCGGCTCCGTCTACGCCCCGTCCGGTCATCTGCTGTACAATCGGACACAAGGCGGTAAGCAGGGGGTATGGTCAGTCCCTTTTTCGAAGAAAGAACTGACGGTCACAGGTGAACCATTTCTTTTGACGGAGAAAGGCAACTGGCCGAGTATCTCCCTTGATCAAACCCTCGTTTACGCCACTACCGTCAGTAAACAGGAGCAACAACTGGTATGGGTTGACCGCGAAGGCAATACCATGGGGCCTATCGGCCCGTCCCAGGCTGGTCTGTTTTCACCGGCGGTGTCTCCAGGGGATAATCTGATCGCTGTAGCAGGCCGGGACGACGATCAATGGGATCTGTGGATGTATGATGTGTTGCAGGGCAGCCGTGCCCGGTTAACTTTCGATGCAGATCAGGAGAGTCATCCCGGCTGGTCCGGTGAAGGAGATCGTATTATATTTTCTACGGTGCAGGGTGACTCTACATACATTATCGGACTCGCGGCAGACGGGACACGGGAACGGGAAACCATCGTCAAAATGCCGCTGAACGATCCGGCACCGACCTGGTCGCGAGATGGATTTTACCTGGTTTATCAGATGCTGGATGAGGAATCCGGCGTACATGATCTGTGGTATATCCCATTACAGGAAGAAGACCGCACACCGGTCCGATTCACAGATACACCGACCGACGAAGCGTTACCCCGATTCTCACCGGACGGCCGCTATCTGGCCTATCAATCCAATGAATCTGGTATCTGGGAAGTGTATGTTACCCGGTTCCCTGAAGGAAACCGGGCCTGGTCTGTGTCCTATAACGGGGGCGTACAACCTCAATGGAGCTATTGGAGCGAAGAATTATTTTATGTCAGGGAAAATGATCTGATGGTCGTGCCCATCCAGACGAGTGCCCGCTTTTATACGCTGGCCATTCCTCAAAGACTATTCACCATAGATGGGGTTGCCGATAATCCTCTATTGCCGGCCTATGATGTCGCTTCAGACGGTCAGCGGATCGTACTGGTCCGGGAGGGGGCCTATACGACAGAGACGACGGTAACGGTGGTGGAGAACTGGCAACAAAAAACAGTGCATAGTACAGAGTGAAGAGTAAAGACTTGACCCATTACCTTACGCTTCACGCTTATCAAACCTCAAACACCTTCTCCAATTGCGTCAGATTTACATAGCCGTCTTCTGTGACTAAGGCATTGTCCTCTATACGAATCCCACCGCCGAGCTCAGGGTAGTAAAGGCCCGGTTCATTCGTGACAATATGGCCTACCTGAAGTATATCGGTGTTTTTCGATATACGGGGCGGTTCGTGGATCTCCAGCCCGAAGCCGTGACCCGTACCGTGAAAGAAGCCCTGCATACGACCGTTTTGCTCACCTGTTTCGTATCCCTTGCTGATGAACAAATTTTCTACCGCCTCATGTATTTCCTTACCGTCTATGCCCGCCTTGAGTCGGGAAAAAACCAGGTCCTGCGCTTCCAGAACGGTGTCATACATTCGCTTGAATACATCCGGCGCAGGCCCTTTGATGACGGTACGGGTGATGTCGGCGAAATAGCCGGTTTTCATGGATTTAGGGAACACATCCATAATGATCGGTCTATCCGCCGGTAGTGGACCTGAGCCAGCGTCATGCGGGTCACAGCCCTGGAGGCCGCCAGCCACAATGGTATGCTGAGCGATGCAATCCCGTTCAAGCAGATGGATGTGCAGAAGGCGTTTGATGTATTCGGAGGTGAGCGGTCCTTCAGGCCCCTGTAGAATGCCCTCCTTGACCGTGGCCTCGCTGACAACAGCCATGGCTGCCCGTATGGCGGATTCCGTGTGCCTGGAGGCTTCGGAAATTGCGGCGACTTCATCTTCTGTCTTCATAGGTCGTCGATCCCAAAAGGGATCTGCTTTTGCCTGTACCGTAAATCCACGCTCACGAAGCTGATCGGCATAGCCGATCGGAAATCGATTCGGGACGCGTAGTACCTGAATCTGTTTCTCCTTTAACAACTCTGCGACGGCATCCATAAATTCGGGCTTTTCGCTGCTGTGGTCTTCAGCACGCGTGGTATATTCCGTGAGCGATAGCACCTCATCAACCTTTGATTGGGCCCGAGCCCGGTCGATCTCCAGGTCACTCATCAGAATCGTTTTCTTACCATTTTGTTCGATGTAGGTATAGGCATCGGGGGCGAATAATCCAGACGCATACAACATATCGGCATCGCTTTCACTATCGGCAATGATCAAAACGGCATCGGTATCGGGTCTTGTACTCATGTGGTGGGGCCTTTCAGATGTTTCCAGAAAAAGGAGACGGTCCGCCGCCAGGCGTCGTGCGCTTCGGCGGGACGGTATGACGGGTGGGTGTCATTAAAAAACGCATGGGGGGCCTGCCGGTAGATTTTGATTTCAAAAGATTTTTTATGGGCGATCATCGTGTCCTTCAACTGATGTACATCATCCACAGGGACGACATGATCCTCACTCCCGAAAATACCCAGAATAGGGCAATGAAGACGCGGGATCACATCGATAGGCGCTTCAGGTTTATTCGCGGTATAGCCAGGGTAGGTCACCCGGCCATAAAAATCGACCGCCGCCTTCAGTCGCTGCGTGCGTGCAGCCATTAAATACGCATACAGTCCACCCATGCCAAGCCCCAGAATGCCGATCCGCTTTTCATCGACGAACGTCAACACATCGAGATGCTCAATCGCCGCGTCCAGATCATTCAAAAAACGGCTGTCAGGGATCGAACGGACCACATCCAGCATCATTTGATCATCATCCTGGTGCTGAAGCGGCGCTTCTCTGGAAAACAGATCCGGCGCAATCGCGACAAACCCCTCACGGGCCAGCCGCATGGTCACGTCTTTAATATGATCTACCAAGCCTGAGATCTCGTGGATGATAATAACAGCCGGGTAAACCCCCGGTCCATTGGGTCGGGCGATGAACGCCGAAATGTGCTGGTCTTCCCCCGGATAGTCCGCCATCGCCGACATAATTCGGATATCACCGGCTTCCACCGTATCGTGGGCGGGGGCCTCACGCAGGGTCCCCATAAATCCGGTCAGACCTTTAATGCCTTTCCTGACAAAATCGCGTCTGTCGTATTGTTTATCTGACATATTTGATCTGTTCCATTATTCAGCGGCCACCACGGCGGCTATGCCCTGACCGCCACCGATGCACGCGGCAGCGACGCCATACGTCTTATGTTGTCGCCGTAAGGCATAAAGCAGGGTCAGCACCAATCTGGTACCGGTGGCCCCCAGAGGATGCCCCAGAGCGATGGCCCCCCCATTGATATTGGTACGGTCACGATCTATATCGAGTTCTTGCTCTACCGCCAGATACTGACCGGCGAACGCTTCGTTGATTTCAAACAGGTCTATATCATCCAGAGTTAACCCAGCGCGTGTTAGCGCCATGCGTATGGCCGGGGCCGGGCCAATGCCCATGATCGTTGGATCAACGCCGACGACCCCCCATGACAGCACCCGTCCAATGGGTTTACGCCCTGTGGATTCCGCATGATGTCGAGAGGCCACTACCAGCGCTGCCGCGCCATCAACAATACCACTGGCATTACCGGCCGTGACCATGCTGTCTGGTCCAAATGGCGGTCGTAACGCTCCCAGTTTTTCTGTAGACGTATCCGCCACAAAATGATCGTCCTTATCGATCACGGTGACGTCTCCTTTGCGTCCCTTGATCTCGATGGGAACGATCTCGTCTGCCAGCGTACCATCTGCCGTCGCCCGAGCGCCAGCCTGGTGGCTTCGACAGGCGTAGGCGTCTTGGTCGGCACGCGTAATACCGTATTTGTTGGACAGATTATCAGAGGTAATGGCCATGGGACAGCCACACCGTTCATCCTTCAACGCCGACAGCAGCATATCTTCCATATTACCACCACCGAGACGCAATCCTTCTCGAGCACCCCGAACAACGAAAGGGGCCTGACTCAAATTTTCTGACCCGGCTGCCACCACCAGCCTGGCCTCTTCAAGCAAAATCAGCTGGGCACCAGAGATCAGGGCCTGAATACCTGAGCCACACAGCCGGTTGACCGTCAGTGCAGGTGTATCCATTGAACACCCCGCTTCGAGTGCAACATGCCGGGCGGCATAAATCGGATTACTGCTCGTCTGTACCGCATTGCCCAGTATGAGCTGATCCACCTCTTCCGGCTCGACATCCGCGCGCCGCAGGGCCTCTTTTGTCGCCAATGCCCCCAGGTCTACGGCCGACAGATGGGCCAGCGCCCCGCCCCGTTGTCCTGCCCCTGTCTTCCCACCCACCCACTCAGTCATCGGGGTTCGAGCACCTTCTAATATGACTACTTCGTCTTGCATGAGCACTCCGTGTGTAATTTGTTGATTGGTTGATTGTCTGATTGGTTTAGTCTTTTCAATCAACAAATCAACAAATCAATAAATATAAAACCCTTCACCGCTCTTTCGACCGTTCTTCTCTGCTGCAACCATCTTTCGCAACAGCGGCGGTGCAGCGTACCGGTCGGTCCGGAAAGCATCGTACAGAACATCGGCGATATACAGCGTAGTGTCCAGGCCAATGAAATCGAGTAATTTGAGAGGGCCGAGCGGATGGCTGCAGCCGAGTACCATCCCAGCATCGATGTCCTCTTTGGTCGCTACGCCCGTTTCGACTAACCTTACCGCATCCAAAAGATATGGGATCAAGAGATAATTAACGATAAAACCCGGTGTATCCTTGGCTTCAATCACCTGTTTACCCAGAGCCTCACCAAACGTCCGACAAACCGCTACGGTCTCAGCACTCGTTTCCAGCCCGATGACCATTTCGATCAACTTCATCACCGGGACGGGATTGAAGAAATGCAATCCTAACACCTGGGAGGGCCTGCCCGTGACGGCCCCCAACTCCGTAATCGAAATGGAAGACGTATTACTGGCCAGGACCGCATGGGGCGGGGCGATACCGTCTAGTGTACGAAACACCTCTTTTTTTACATCCACATTTTCAGTCGCCGCCTCAATCACCAGATCGCATGCACCGAACACCTCGAAATCCGTTGTCGCGGTAATACGCCCGAGAATCTCTGATTTCCCTTCCTCTGTCATCTTCTGTTTAACAACATTTCCTGTAAGAATGCCCTCAATGCGGGCAAGCCCCTTATCCAATAATTCCGGCGAGGCTTCCCGGACGATCGTCGTGTACCCACTCTGGGCCACCATCTGTGTAATGCCTCCGCCCATCAAGCCACAGCCCACGACACCAACGGTTTTTATAGTCATATTGTCTCCTAAGGTCATACGAAGCGACGAAACGACAAAGCATGAACCAGATCTTGTGTAAAATCACTAACCAAATGCATTATTTAGAGAAATTCCCTGCTTCGTAGTCTCGTAGTTTCGCAGTCTCATAGCCCCTCATCTCATATCCAGCAGATAGCCCAGCAAATCCCCCATTGTAATGAGATCCAGGGCATTGTGATCCATAATAGGCTTCAACAACGCCGCGTTGCCTGTGCGAACGAACAGGTGGTATGTATCCGGGATATCCGTCCCCGGGATGTCGCCGTCGCGATCACGGCCGCAGATCCATTTTTCCAACGTCTGCAGTTTACAGTTTGGCAAGGTATCGCGCCACCTTCTACGCGACAGGCTCAGCAGATCCAGATGTTGCGTTGGTAATCGGCAACGGAGGGCATTGGCAAAATACCGATCCCGGATATAAGGAATATCGAACGACTTGCCGTTAAAGGTAATGAACGTCTCATACAGTTCCAGCTGTTCCGCAAGGTATTCCAGTAGGGGCGCCTCTTCCGCATAGTCACGGGCCAGCAACTGATAAACACGCATACGCGCCCCGTCGAATACCATCAGGCCGACCAGAAACAACGGGACGCCCAGAAAGCCGGTGGTTTCGATGTCGAGATATAACCACCGCACCGGCGATACATTTTGAATCGGGGTATACCCGGGCGGCAATTCGACCCGGTTATCCAGATGCAGGCGATGGTGTGTATCGACGACGGCGTTGATCTCCGGATGCATGGTCGCCGCATCTGGCTCTACCAGATAAAACACCCCGGACGACATGGGCACCTCTCGGCCACCCAGCATCTCCTCGATACCGGCATCAGGGAAAATGCCTGCCCGCCGTGCGTCAAGGCGCGCTGCCGCCCGCATCAGCCGCTCCCGAAAACGGGCCGAGTTCTCCGTCGGCGTGGGATCTTTCGCATCCGTTTCTGTGGGCTTATTTATCTTAGCCAGTCGTTTTCGAAGGGCGTCAGACAGGGCGGCCATGCAGAGATCCTTATTAAACCTCGGTTATCCCGAGACTGATCAAAATGGCTCGTTCGACCTGTGCCATCGTCTCTGATCTTACAACACCTAATCGTCGAGTTAATCGTTGCTTATCGATCGTCCGAATTTGATTAAGCTGTATAATCGAATCAACGTCTATTCCGCCATCCGGCGCTGAGATAAAGACTTGAAAGGGAAATCGGCGACTACCTATTTTTGATGTAAGTGCAGCCACAATAGTAATAGGGCTAAATTGATTACCAAGATCATTTTGTAAAATTAATGCCGGGCGGGTTTTGTTGATTTCAGAGTCTTGAGCCGGATCAAAAGGTACAAGGTATATCTCGCCTCTTTTCGGGAAAATTACTGTTCGTTTTTTTGCCATATTTCCTCTTCCAGAGGAGACCATTCAGCCGCCGTTTCCAGATCTTGTTCCGCCCAGGCCATATAGCCTTCTTTCAGTTGTTCTCGAAGATTCTCTTTATCTACTTCATTAAGATAGCGTTTAATCGCTTCATCAATAAAGCGACTACGATCCCCTTTTTTAACCATCTGATCAACCAGATCAATGGTTTCCACCGGCAGGGTTATGTTCAGTCGTTTGTGCATATCGGATATACTCCTTTATTCGTAAAACCGTTATACACATCTGAGTGTGTATAGTTGTTTGAATATATCCGAAAGGGCTGGGCCTCGCAACGGGAAATTGAAGCTTTCTGAGAATTAAAAAGCACCGCCGAGCAAATTCGACAGTGCTATCATTCTTGTGTGTCCCTGAAAAGAATGAGGGTATTACTTGAGTCGATGGCGCTTAATTGACCCAAGTTGCTCGTTGCTCCACGACAGGTCGTCTTCCCGACGGAATCTGTCTTTCTCGGATGAAGAGGACCGTTGGGTCACATAATCTTCATACCTGGATAGATGCTTCAAACCGTCTCCTACGGCTTGGGCGGCGTATTTCTGATTTTCCATCTTATGGTGAATCGAAAGACGATCAGCATATACACCCGCCATAATCCACCGGAACGCTTCCCGCTCGGGCCAAAGATCTTCGATTATGCCTGGAAAATCTGCATACAATCTATAGACCTGCCCGATACATCGGATCAGATTACACTGGATGGAGCCCTTCCACAGCCGCTTTGAATTGCCGTCCCCGATCTTCAAAGTTCGTAAACATACCAAAGCTTGCGCACGCAGGGGAGAGTACGACGACATCACCTGATCGGGCTAATTCGGCACTTCGGGCAACGGCGTCTTCCATCGAAACCGCATGGACGATGACGGGCGGTGACACGGGCTGCTGACGAATGGCGTGCTCAATCGCCTCAGCCGTATCCCCGATTAGCACCACCGCTCGGGTATGTTGCACAATCTCAGCCGCCATCTCATCAAAGGGGGTGCCCTTGTCAGATCCACCGGCGATCAGGACCAACGCCCTGTCAAACGCCTGCAGGGCAATAATGGTCGACGTAGGTGTCGTGCAAGCAGAGTCATTATAATAGCCCACCCCACCTTTCTTCGCCACCCACTCCAGTCGGTGCGCCACACCCCGGAAGTCCGCGACGACTTGTTGAATGAGCGCAGCGGGGAGGCCGCAGACGCAAGCCACTGTTACCGCAGCCAATGCGTTAGACAGATTGTGCCGACCCGGTAGCCGGAGCATCTCGACCGGGCAAACACGCTGTTCATTCGTTTCATCACGATAGATGATATGACCGTCACGCAAGAAGCAGCCGATCTCTACCGGGCGATCTATGCTGAACCAGAAAACGCGCCCCGGGCAAAGTGGTCCCCATGATCGAATCGCTTCATCATCCGCATTTAATATCGCCAAATCATCCTGATTTTGATAACGTACGATATGCTGCTTGGCATGGACATACGCGGCATAGGTCTCGTGCCAGTCTAAATGATTGGGAGTTATATTGGTGATTACGGCGATATGCGGGCTACTTGCGGTCCAGGACAGGCGATGAAGCTGAAAACTGGACAGTTCAAGCACCACGGGCGTGTCCGGCACGGTCTCGTCCAGATCGTTGAGGATGGATCGACCAATGTTACCGCCTACGAGCACTCGGGCATCTTGGGCTTCCAGCAAGGCCCCTGTGAGGCTGGTCGTAGTGGTCTTGCCATTGCTACCTGTGATGCCGATAATCGGCGCGGGGCACCGTTCGAAGACCAGGTTGATCTCGGTCGTCAAAGGAATGCCGAGTTGCTGAGCTAGTTGGACGAAGGGGTTGCGGTCCGGAATAGCCGGACTCACGACCACCAGATCAGCGGTCGTGATGTCTTCGTCGCGGTGCGTGCCTAAGACATATCGTATGGCTGGCCATGCTGAGAGCGTATCAATAGAAGATTGCAACTCGCCTGCTGTTTTCCGGTCGGTGACAGTCACCTCGGCCCCGCGCATCGCAAAAAAACGAGCTGCACCGGCACCGCCGGAAAAAATACCCAGGCCGAGCAAGGTTATGCGTTGAGATAAAAACTCAGGATTCAAACGAAATATCCATCACAGACCCTGTGCCCATCCATCTGTCCATCTCCCCATGGAAGGCCACTAATTCCCTTGACACGCACACCTGTTATCCTTAAGATACGGCATCGAAAAGAAAATGTAATCAGACCATGAGCTGGAGCCGTTCTAGTAATTCGGCAAGCAATGCGCGGGTGATTGGCGCTTGATCGTCCGATAAATCCCTCATTAACAAGCGTAAATCTTCGATGGTGTCGATATCCAGGAGTTTGGTGTCGTCAAGCACCGCATGTGTAATGTGGCGTTTTTTCAGCAGCGCCACGGTTTCCTGAAGTTCTGAACCTGAACTCCAACGGGAAATCGTAAATATGTTATGCAGCTGGCTCATCCCAACGATATTGTACGCCCCGTCATACGCGGGAACGAGCACAATATCGTGAGATGAAAGCGCTCGACAGACTTGTTTAATGACTCCTTCGTCCAGATAAGGAAAATCGCTGCCGGAGATGATGACGTACTGATATCGGACCAACAGATCTTTGAAAATGCCGTACATGATCTCGCCTAAATTGGCACCCGTCACTGCATGGTGGTGTACATGAGGTCCGGTGATCGTACGAAGAAATTCACTCTGCTCCGGCTGGGTGGTCCCCAGAATGACATCATAACCGTGGCCTTGGTGTTGCCGAAACCGATCGATCAAAAAAGCCCGGTACAGGTCGGCCGCCAGATGATAGGCTTCCGCCTGGCCGATCACCCGACCTGAGGTATCCGGCACATCTTTCAGGCCGATATAATCATTGTCGGACGTCCCATTGACCAACCGGGTCTTGACATTTTTCGGCTCAGGAGATTTGGCTAATAGAACAAGGGCTGTAGTTGGGGACATAGAAGATCGGCAAGTGGGCAACGATTATTGAAATTTCCAAGCAGGTTGATTCGGCCATCAATCTTTTAATCGTAATAATCACTGCACGCCGTGAACCTGCACAACGCTCGGTCTAAAATCATGATCATCGACAAAGATAACATAGCTGAATATGTTCACGCAAGACATCTTTTGGACGTCCCACCCGAGGCGGATTATTCAGTGGTGCAACTTGGAGGGGGCTTTCTCAATACCGTTTTGCGGATCTCTTGCGGTGGCCAATCTATTATCGTCAAACAGGCGCTAGATGCCTTGCGACTGTTTCCGGACCTTAAAGTAACGACCGACCGGATTGTATTTGAACATCAAGCGCTTATAAAGCTTAACGAATTGTTTCCAGAGCAAACCATGCCGCCGATACTTCATTTTGATGATGCGGATCGTATTCTGGTCATGGGTGACCTGGGCCAAACGCCATTGCTGGAAACTATGTTGATCAACGGGCAGGTCGATCCGGTCACCGCAGAACGACTTGGTACCTTTCTGGCTGAATTACATCGGCGGACGTACCGGGATGACACCCTGCGAGCCCAGTTCGACAACGAAGCCATGCAACAACTACGGCTTCAATATTGTTTCTATTTTGTCACCGAGCCGGCCTTGTTGGAGGTGGCCCACCAGTTAGGACGGATATTTACCGAAGAGAAACAGGTCCTGCTTCACGGTGATTTCTGGACGGCCAGTGTGATGGCTCAGAAGACGGGCATCCAGGTGTTCGATCTAGAGTTCACCTATTACGGCCATCCTGCTCAGGATATCGGTTTTATGATGGCACACTACCTGTTACACGCCTACAACACACCGCCTGTGGCCGATGCCATCTTTGACGCCGTGAGCCGCCTATGGAAGACCTATGCGACCGGCATGGGCGATCTGATGCCGAAGGATTGCGAATTGATCGCCCTGAGACAGGCCGGCCTGGAAATGATTTTTCGGATCGATGGCATCAATCAGGTCAAATATATTACGAATGAAGAAGTCAAAGCCCGGATACGGGTTGCCGCCAAGCGGCTTATGCTTGATGAGCAGATAGAAGTAGAGGATATACCTATTTGTTGATTTGTTGATTGTCTGATTGTTTATTCCAGATTACCTGGTGACAGCAATTAGTTTTTCGCTTTTCAATCACCAAATCACCAAACCACGAAGTGCTCGCATCGTGTCCAAAAGATACATGCCATCACCAAATCACCAATTTTAAGGAGCTACACTTTGGGCAGAGGCAGAAACATCCTATTCGGCTTTGTAATCGCTGCGGTGATCCTATGGGCATCTATCGGGTTCTGGGCGAACCTGTTTGTTGAGGCGCTCTGGTTCGATCAACTTCACTTCAGTGATGTGTTCTGGACAACCATCACTGCCAAGTTTACCATCGGCCTGGTATTCGGTTTTACCGCCCTGGTGATCCTTGGCCTTAATGTTTATCTGGCCCGTTACTTCGCATCCCGGCTCACAGAACTTCATCTTTTCAACGAAGAACTTTCGGAACTGGAACAATTATTTTCCGCGTCCAGAGTGGTAGATATCGTGACGATCGGCGGAGTGCTGTTGATCTCGGGTATTCTGGGGATTATCGGTCTGGCCGACTGGGAGGGTGTACTCCGGTATTTCAACCAGGTACCGTTCGGATCGAATGATCCTATCTTCGATTTGGACATCGGTTATTATGTATTTTCCCTGCCCTTCTGGGACTTTGTACGATTCTGGCTACTCCTCACCCTAGCAGCGTCAGCCATTGCCGTGACCCTGTACTATCTGTATCGTGGGGCCGTAATTATCGAAGAGCGGGGGATGCAGATCAAGTCCTATGCCCGTAACCATGTCTGCCTCCTTGGGGCCGGGATCTTCCTACTTATGGCCTGGGGCTACCGACTCGATATGTACAAACTGTTGTATTCTGAGTCGGGCTTTACCTTCGGTGCCGGATATACCGATCTGCACGCCCGTCTGTATGGCTACTGGATCCTGTTATTCATCGCCATCGGCTGTGCCCTTCTCCTCATATCTGTCCTGTTCTCCAAAAGGCGGAACCTGCCTCTTATTGCCGTGGGCGGTATGATTGTCTCTTCTGTGCTCATCGCCGGCATCTATCCCAACCTGGTTCAATATTTTATCGTTTCTCCAAACGAGTTCGATATGGAAGCGCCTTATATCCAGCACAGTATAGACTATACACTAAAAAGTTACGGTCTGGATACGGTAAATGAGGTGCCATATCAGATCCAGGAAGATCTGACGGCCACCGATATCCAGAACAGCATAACAACCATCAATAATATCAAATTGCAGGACAAACGGCCCTTGCGGCGAACATACCAACAACTTCAGGAGATCAGAACCTATTACGATTTCTCCAACGTGGATGAGGATCGATATATTATCGACGGACAATACCGGCAGGTGATGCTGGCAGCCCGGGAATTATCCTATGACCAGATTCCATCGAGGACCTGGCAGAACGAACATCTGTTTTTCACACACGGCTATGGCCTCTGTCTGAGCCCGGTGAATACGGCGACCCCGGAAGGGTTGCCGGATCTGTTTGTCAAAGATATTCCTCCTGTGTCGGTTGATGACGTCCTCGAAATCACACGTCCCGAATTATATTTCGGTGAGACGATGGATTCTTATGCCGTTATTAAGACCACCCAGGAAGAGTTCGATTATCCAGAAGGGGATGAGAATAAATTCAGCCGGTATGTGGGTGACGGCGGCGTAGAGCTATCGTCGTACTTCCGTCGGATGGCCTTCGCCCGGTATTTCAGTGAAATCAATTTTGTCATCAGCCCGCTCATTACAGATGACAGCCAGGTGATGTTCCATCGCCGTATTCAGAGCCGGGTGGAGAACATCGCGCCATTTCTGGAATATGATGATGATCCTTATCTGATCATAGCCGACGGGAAGCTGGTCTGGATGCTGGACGCGTATACCGTCACCGGATCTTATCCATATTCGCAACGGTTCAGCGGCCTGCGGCGTATGCCGGACCAGGATGATCTGAGTGGTAACCAGCCGGGTATCCCTGGCCTCAATCCGCCACCACAGCGCCGGTTTGTAAGTAATCAACCGGCCTTGCGCGCCATTAACTATATCCGGAACTCAGTCAAAGTGACCATGGATGCGTACACCGGAGAAACAATTTTCTATATTGCAGATGAAGTCGATCCGCTGGTTCAAACCTATCAGAAGATCTTCCCGAGCCTGTTTCGTCCCATCACCGATATGCCTCAAACCCTTCGGGATCATATCCGATATCCCCGAGATCTGTTTGCCATACAGGCCGCCATGTATCGAATTTATCATATGGGCAATCCGCAGGTGTTTTACAATAAGGAAGATGTATGGGCAGTCCCTCAGCAGGTATACGCGGGCAACGAACAACAGATGTTCCCCTACTACGCCGTGATGAAAACCTCGAAGATGGACAAAGAAGAGTTGCTCCTCCTGTTGCCATTCACCCCATCCAACAAAGAGAACATGATCGGCTGGATGGCGGCGCAATGTGATCCGGAAAACTACGGCCGTATTCTGGTCTACAATTTTCCGAAGCAGGAACTGGTGTACGGCCCCATGCAGATCGAAGCCCGAATCAGCCAGGATGCGGACATTGCCAAGGAACTGACGCTGTGGAACCAGGAGGGTTCGGAAGTTATTCGTGGGGATATCATTGTGGTCCCCATTAAAGAATCCCTTCTCTATATCGAACCGATGTATCTGCGGCAACGCTCCTCGCGAGGCGGTCTCCCCGAACTCAAACGGGTGATCGTAGCCTATGGCAACCAGATTGCCATGCGTGAGACACTAGATCAGGCCCTGTCGGACATCTTTTCATTCGACGGAACCATGGCCCTGCAGACCACCGTGATGGAGGAAGGCCAGGAAGTTCTCCGGCCACGCCGAGCCTCCATTAATGAGTTGGCTAAACGGGCCCTTTCTCAGTTCAATGATGCTCAGAATAATCTCCGGGGAGGTGACTGGGCCGACTATGGTATCTCGCTACAGCAATTGGAAAACGTCCTGAAACGCCTCGCAGACGAAGCCAATCTGCAAGAATAATGGTCTGCGTCTGATGCGGGCTAAGTTGCTTTGACGTATCCCCATCAGACGCAGGCAAGAAGATATCCAGTATTTTCCTATCTATATATTACACCACCGGGTCCACCGATAGACGATCCACAGGATACCGCTCCCGGTCCTCCCAGTATTCGATCCCACCAATCATTTCTTTAACGGCATAGCCCATCGAACTTAATTTCAGGGCCGCCTTGGTTGCGCCGTTGCAACCGGGCCCCCAGCAGTATACGACAAAGGTCGTATCTTCTGCATATTGAGCCATCCGGTTTTCTGTTATATCGATACAAGGTATGTTTACCGCGCCCGGGATATAGCTATTCATATAGGCTACAGGGCTACGTACATCAAGGACGATATAGTTCATATCTCCATTCTTCATGTCCGAATACACGTCCGCCGGATCAGTCTCAAACCCAAGCTTACGCTGATAAAACACCTGAGCCGCTTTGCTGTCTGCCGCTGGCGTGGCGAGCGCTTTAGATAGGTTACTCATAATATCCTCCTTATAAAAATGGAAACATAACCGACACGAATGTGATTTGTAAAGTCGAGCCGCGTTGAGCCACAGCCTTCGCACGGCTCAACACTGACACTTCGCGGACGTGGCACGAAACCACGCCCTTGACCAAAGGGTAACATATCCCCTTTGGATTCCGCAGACACAGGGGATTTCGCACCCCCTGTGACGCCACGGCGAACGGAACGCCTTCACCCACGGGCTTACAACCGTGGTCCTCGGCTTAAGAGATGAATAGATATCCTGTTCAATCACCAAGGCACTCAAGCACTCAAGCACCATTTCCCCATGGACCTCCACCATCTCCGTACCTTCATTGTTGTCGCCGAAGAGCAGAATGTCACCCGGGCGGCAGAGCGCCTGTTTACCACGCCGCCATCGGTCAGTATGCACATCAAAATGCTGGAGTGGAGAGAACAGACCGTTAATGCAACCTGGGTGGATCTGGCTCGGTTGCCTTGGATCTACTCTTCTCATTACTGCCCCTATCAGACCATCATCGACGACATCTTCACGCGAGCTCGGCTTTCGTACAATCGGGCCGTTGAGGCCGGTGATGAGGCCATCAAGTTTGATCTCGTCTCGTCCGGCCTCGGCCTGGCTCTCCTGGAGCGAATCGAAGCGGAAGAAGGGAGCCGCAGCAACAAAATGTTGATCTGGGAACCGGACGACATGCTACAGACAGATCTATCCTTCATATGCCATGCATCGCGACGGCAGGACCCATTAATCAAGGCCCTCATTGAAGCAGTTTGTGAAGGGTGGGACGTTACATTGAGTGATTGAACATCTATAACTCACCAATCACTCAATCACCAATAATTATGAGGTTCTATGCCAATTCAAAAACTTACCTTTCAGAATACAGATGGCCACCAACTATCCGCCCGCCTTACCATGCCCGCCGATGGGAAACCCCTCGCCTATGCGTTATTCGCCCATTGTTTTACCTGTACCAAAAATATGAAGGCCGTGCGTCATATCAGTCAGGCGATGATGGATCAGGGGATCGCGGTGTTACAATTTGATTTTACCGGCCTTGGTGAAAGCGAAGGGGATTTTTCCGATACAAATTTTTCGTCCAATGTGGATGATCTGGTCGTCGCTGCAGAATTCCTGGGGCAACAATATGCGGGCCCGCATCTTTTGATCGGTCATTCTCTCGGTGGTGCGGCTGTCCTGCAGGCGGCGGCATCTATTCCATCCTGCGTGGCCGTAGCGACCATCGGTGCCCCGGCAGACCCGGGGCACGTCACCCACCTGATCGCCGATGCCCGGGAAACCATCGAGCAGGAAGGGCAGGCGACGGTCACGCTGGCGGGTCGACCGTTTACCATCAAGAAACAGTTTCTCGATGACCTTGAGAAAACACGTATGGAAGCCGCCATTCGAAATTTGCGGCGCGCCCTGCTGGTTTGCCATTCACCCATTGATCAGACGGTTGGCATTGACAATGCCGCGCGTATTTTCCAAGCGGCGCTGCATCCCAAAAGTTTCCTGTCGCTCGACACGGCAGATCATCTGCTGATGAAAGAACAGGATACCCTGTATGTCGGCCAGGCTATCGCTTCCTGGGCAGCTAAGTATCTGACAACCCCGGTGTCGGAACCTGCAAGACAACCCACCCCGGACAGCCAGGTGGTTGTACGTACCGGGCGGGCACACTACCGTACGGAGATTATCGCAAACGGGCACCATTATACTGCCGACGAACCTGAATCGGTGGGCGGTACAAACCAGGGTGGCACCCCCTACGATTTTCTTCTTGGCGGTCTGGGGGCCTGCACCTCCATCACACTGCGTATGTATGCGGACCGTAAAAAATGGCCGGTCGAAGAGATTATTGTCCGGCTCAAGCACGAGAAAATCCACGCCGAAGATTGCGAGACCTGTGAAACAAAAGCAGCCAAAATTGATCGTATCGAGCGGGAAATCGAACTGATCGGTGACCTGTCGGATGAACAGTTACAACGCTTGCTCGAAATCGCCGACCGCTGTCCTGTGCACCGGACGCTCCACTCAGAAATTCTTGTGCAGACCAAGCTCAGGGCTTAGATTCGACAGGATAGACATTAAAAACAGACCTGCCATCCTGCTAACCTTATCCTCTGTTAATCCAGGGCAACTATTCCATGAGTAACCTGACCTCTCTCCGCTGGCACAAAAAACTATTCGCCCCCGTGGACCTATCGCCGCTGGTCTACTTCCGTATGGCCTTCGGGGCGATTATGCTCTGGGAAGTATGGCGGTACTTTAACCATGGATGGATCGAGCGCTATTACATCGAGCCCGATTTCTACTTTAAATATTATGGATTCAGTTGGGTCAAGCCATGGCCCGATGAGTATATGTATCTCCATTTCTTCATCCTGGGTGTCCTGGCCTTTTGTATTATGGTCGGCCTCTGGTATCGCATCGCTGCAACCCTGTTCTTCGTCGGATTTTCCTACTGGTTTCTTCTCGATATGACCCAGTATCTGAATCACTTCTACCTGATCTGCCTGGTCAGTTTTATCATGATCTTCATTCCTGCCCACAGGATGTATGCCCTGGACGCTTACTGGCGCCCTCATATTCGGTCGGTCTCCTCGCCGGCATGGGCACTCTGGGCGCTTCGCCTGCAACTCGGGGTCGCCTATTTCTACGGTGGCATCGCCAAAATCAATGCCGACTGGCTTCGCGGAGAGCCCATGCGTTTGTGGCTCTCAGATCGGACCGACTTTCCCATGATCGGGATGCTCTTTACCGAAGAGTGGGTGGTCTACGCCTTTTCGTACAGTGGATTGCTTCTGGATCTTCTTATCGTTCCCTTTTTGATGTGGAAACGCACCTATTTATATGCCTGCTTCGTTGGCGTGATGTTTCACCTGATGAATGCCGAATTGTTCAGCATCGGCATCTTCCCCTGGTTTATGATCGCAGCCACATTTGTGCTCTTTTATCCATTTGCATGGCCTGATGCGGGTAAGCTATGGACCAGGGGAGCCAAACGACTACGCTGGAAGCCGGAGGTACCACTCAAAGCCGGGGAGCGTGTCATCCTTGTTGCCTTCTGCGTCTTTGTGATTTTTCAATGTCTTATGCCGCTACGACATCTGCTCTATCCCGGGAATGTAAGCTGGACCGAAGAAGGCCATAACTTTTCATGGCATATGAAACTGCGTGACAAAGCCTCGCGAAGCATGTTTTATGTCAAGGATACGATGGACCAGATGTGGGAGGTCGATCCAGAGGATTTCCTTACCCGAAGACAGGCTAATAAAATGGCCAGCCGCCCAGATATGATCCTGCAATTCGCCCATTTTCTCGTAGCGGATTTTCGCAAGGAGGGTTACGAGGACGTGGCCATCTACGCGGAGGCGGAGGCCTCGTTGAATGGTAGAGATTACCAATGGATTATCGATCCAGACATCAACCTGGCCACTCGGTCACACTCATTGATGCCAGCCGCCTGGATCGTCCCGCTAACGGAGCCCCTGCTCGGCCCCGGTGCCGGGGAGGAATAATTTATGAATGATGGTCTGTTCAGCTTTTCATTCATAAATCATCATTCATAAATCATCATTCATAAATCATCATTCATAAATCATCATGAACTATCTCGCTCATTTGTATTTCTCAGATGCGACACCCGAATCCCGGGTTGGTAATCTGATGCCGGATTTTGTGAAAGGCCCTGCAAGGAGACAACCGTATTGCGCCGGGGTTATACAAGGTATGCATACCCACTACGCGGTGGACCGATTTACGGATTCTCATGCGGTAGTAGGGCAGAGCAAAAGGCTTATCAGCCCTATCCGACGTCGATACGCCGGGATCATCGTAGATGTCTGTTACGATTATTTCCTTGTTCGACACTGGTCTGTGTTTTCTGAGACGCCCCTGCCTAAGTTTGCGGATCAGGTTTACAGCTCTTTCAGGGATTATACAGGAGACGCCCCGCCACTTATGCAGCGTGTTTTACGCCTGATGGCTGAACAGGACTGGTTGCAAGGGTATGGCACCACCACTGGTATTGGCCGTGCGCTGGATGGTCTGTCCGGACATATCAAGCGAGCCAACACCTTGCGAGGCGCCGTTGAGGAAATGGAAATACATTGTGACACCATGGATCGGCACTTCCTGGATTTCTTTCCGGATTTAATCCGGCATATCGAGAAGCACACTTAAATTCGGTGCTATGTCCCTGGTACGTTGTGGTTGGTATGTTAAAGCGGGTATGTTTTAACCAAGTACAAAGCACCAAGTACAAAGCACATCCGAAGGATCTCTTGATAATAATCACTTTCGTTTTCAGAGACCGATGTGAACGCGTCGAGTGGGCAGCTGGACAGAAAGACAATAAACTCGCCCACTTGCCCACTTGCCCACTTGCCCACTTGCCCACTTGCCCATGAATCCGATTTCTGTTCCTCCTGATTTCCGTCTCATCGCCCACCGCGGCGCCTCCGCTTATGCGCCGGAAAATACAAGACCGGCGTTTGAACTGGCACGGCATATGGGTGTCTATGAAGTGGATCTGGATACGCAGCTGTCGGCGGATGGTGTCGTGGTTATCTGTCATGACCAGACGCTGGAACGCTACGGCCATGGAGACCGCCCAGTTGAATCTTTGACGGCGGCAGAACTCCTGTCACTCGATATGGGCGCGTGGTTCTCGCCTCATTTTTTTACCGGAACGCCGATGATGTCGCTGGATCAGCTTCTGGTCGAATTCACAGATACCTTTGTTTATCACATTGAACTAAAAGGTCGTGCAGAAAAGCTAACCGACGCGGTTTACAAAACTGTGGTCGAACAAAATCTCGAGGACAATGTCATTTTTACTTCATTCTCTTACGAGCATCTGGAGCGTATGAAACACATAGCACCAGACTGTAAATTGGCCTGGCTCGTCGATGCGTTCGACCAGCAGACGTTGGAACGCGCTTTACCCCTCGATCTCTTCCAGCTCTGTCCACGGGCCGCCCAGGTAAATAGTGAGACGGTCACTATAGGCAGAACCGTTGCTACAGAAATCCGCGCTTGGAGCCTGGCCGGCCCGCCGCAGGAGGTGCGACGGCTAATCCACCATGTCATCGAAAGCGGCTGCGACGGCATGACACCCGACTGGCCGGACTGGGCGGGACGAGGGTGATTGGTGATTTAAAGGATGGCGCGTGGAGGGAGATGCTGTGCAGTATAATCTGGAAGGCAAAACATTCACGTCCGCATCCAACACGGGCAGCGGCGAGGTGGGCAATGACACCCGGTTCCGCTATCATCAGGAAGGGCGCATTGTGTGGGCGCATTGTGTGGGCGGATTACGCGGGTGGGGCGATCGTCAAAGGCCATCTGATCAGCCCGGGTGACCGAAGACGGCAAGTTGGACATGCGGTATCACCATGTAAATACGGATGGAGAAATCATGCTCCCCACCTGCCTCTCAACGCCCGGAAAGTCTGATGACGGCCGCCTGATGTTTAAAGAAGCATGGCAATGGCTCTCCGGCGACCAGTCATCCGGAAAGTCCGAGATAATAGAGGTTGATCTATAGAAAGGCAGTTAAATAACTGATGTTACGCATACGCAACGAAAGATCAGTGTGCTTTGTGCTTGGTCATTTGTTCTTTGTTGACATCAGCACCAGGCTGTGGTATCCATCTTGTTGCTGTTTTTATCAGCGTACAAAGCCCTCTGAGACACTTACCGTTTTCAATAGGCAAGCATACCAGGTCATATAACGGTAAAGCCCTCAGATTTTAATCGGGGATCCATAGCAAGGTTGGACCGAATGGATGCCCGCTTAAGGCTTGCGGGCTTGACATGATCCTCAAGGATACCGTCAGCGGTAAGAAGTGCAAGTGTATCAGAAAAGCACTATTTGACCCGTAGCGCGACGTTTGAATGAAACCAGCCTCACAAGGGGACACGACTATGACACCGTATATTTCCGATGGACAGTGGACGGAATACGAGACTCAGGGCTATTTACGCCTGGGCCAGGTGATGGACGAAAACGAGTTGGCAGGATTACAGCAGCGTATCGATGAAATTATGATGGGCACAGCCTCGACCGATTATGATCGGATCACGATGCAGTTGGATCGTGATCCGGCGGTAGGTGGCGACAAACCTGGCCCTCAGAGCCGGGGCCATAAAATCGCCACGTTGTGTTACCGGAAGATTCAGGGGCTGGAATTCGATCCCTTGTTCCTGTCGTTTATGCAGAAACCGGTTTTTGAGGAAATCAGCGAACGGGTTTACGGTGCTGGCACATCTGTGGCCTGTTTCCGCGCGATGTTTATGAACAAGCCAGCTCGGGAAGGTACTCCCCTCGTCTGGCATCAGGATCGATGGACGGATTTGGACCTCGACCCGCAGATTACGATCTGGACAGCGCTGGACCCAGCCACGCCGGCAAACGGCTGTGTAAAGATCATGCCCGGTTCACACGACCGTTTGATCAACCCCACCAGCGGCTCCGGTTTTTTGACGGAGGAGCAGACGGAAACCGTGGTGGCCGAAAACGAGATCATCGACCTGGAAGTCGCACTCGGAGAGTCCGTCCTGCTCCATAACTGGATGCTGCACAGTTCGGGGACCAACAATACGGACATCGCTCGCCGGGCATTCAGCGCCTGTTATATAAATGCCGCAACCCAATCCAGGAGCGGGCATACGTTTTCTCTTCTTTTTGGAGAAGGGGCGTTACAATCGGAGTTGGTTTAACGGACCGACTTGCAGAAGGCAGAGACTTTGCCATCGAGTCCATGGCGATCAGCTATATGGAAATAAGCCATATGTGCATCATCTTGATGCCGCAGCCAACCTGCTGGTGCCGTGAGGCGTGGAGGCACAGGCGACCGGGTATTTGCATGATGTGGTAAAGGATACGGACGCCACATTAGATGAGGTGGCAGAGCTCTTTGGCCCATTGATCGCCGCCTGTGTGGGCATCTTAACGGATGAGCCCGGAGAAGATCGGAAAGCGCGAAAAGTAAAACCGCACCAGAAAATGGCCCGTGTCACCGGCGTACTGGAATTGGTGCTGGTCGTCAAAGCCGCTGACAGGCTGGCCAATATGGAAGCCTGTATTGCAACCGGAAACTGACCTTGCTGGAGACGTATAAAAGTGAACATGATGCGTTTAAGAAAGCGGTCTATCGCGATGGATTATGTCCCGATCTATGGGAAAGAATAGAGCAGGCGATGGAAACGTGAGTAAGAAACGGAACACCTGCTAACCCCTGGCGCAACGCGCTAATCCCTTTCACACCTATGCCGAAAAAAATGCCTCTTAATTTCCCGAAAAAACACACACACAAGAACCCAAACAGACAGGAAAAGATCACGGTCAGCCACTGGGGAACATATAAAGCCGTGGTAGAAGACGGGCAACTGGTTTCCATGCGCGGTTTAGAGACCGATCCCGACCCCTCGTCGATAGCTGAAGGCATGATTGACACCCTGTCTGCGCCGTGCCGCATCCCGCAGCCGATGGTCCGTCGGGGGTTTCTCGAAAAGGGCCCTCAGGCCGATTGCCATGCGCGAGGGGCTGAACCGTTTGTGGCCATTAGCTGGGCGGAAGCCGAACAACTGGTGGCCGATGAACTGACGCGTATCCGCGAGACCTACGGCAACGAAGCGATCTTTGCAGGTAGCTACGGTTGGGCGAGCGCAGGACGTTTTCACCATGCACAGAGCCAGTTACACCGTTTTTTAAAACTCTTCGGCGGTTATACCCGCTCTGTCAATACCTACAGCTACGGTTCCGGTGAGGTGATCCTGCCGCATATTATCGGAGACCTGCCCGGGCTGCTGCGTAGTGGCATGACGACCTGGCCGGTTATTATCGAACATACGGAACTCATGGTCTGCTTTGGCGGACTGCCTCTCAAGAATGGTCAAATAGGCAATGGCGGCCCCGGCCGGCATGTGCAGCGTGCATACATGCAGGCCGCAAGGGGCAAAGGCATCAAGTTTGTGGGCATAAGCCCGATCCGGGATGATATGGGCGATTTTCTCCATGCCCAATGGCTGGCACCGGTTCCCGGTACGGATGTCGCTCTTATGCTCGGTCTGGCCCATACCCTGGTATCGGAAAACCTGTACGACCGGACGTTCCTCAAGACCCACTGCACGGGATTTGACCGTTTTCTACCCTACCTCATGGGGAAAACGGACGGACAGCCCAAACAGGCCGAATGGGCCGCAGCCATTACAGGATTGGATGCGGGAGATATCCGTCACCTGGCGCGACGCATGGCTGGACACCGAACGATGATCTCGGTAAGCTGGTCGTTGACCCGCCAGGAACATGGTGAGCAGAATTACTGGATGGCCACCACCCTGGCCGCCATGCTGGGGCAGATCGGGCGGCCCGGCGGCGGTATCGGTTACGGATACTGTGCCGAAAATGCCATCGGCAATCATTCCGGATATGCCCCCTGGGCGGCACTCAGGCAGCGGGTCAATAACGTCAAGGCCTTTATTCCGGTTGCCCGCATTTCGGACATGCTCCTGAACCCCGGCGGCGCGTTCGAATATAATGGGACCGCCTATACCTATCCGGACATCCATCTCGTATATTGGGCGGGCGGTAATCCCTTCCACCATCACCAGGATCTCAACCGGATGCGCCGGGCCTGGCGGAAGCCCGAAACGATTATCGTCCATGAACCGTGGTGGAACGCCTCAGCAAAACATGCGGATATCGTGCTGCCCTGTACAACCACGCTGGAGCGCAACGACCTCTCATGTAACCCGCTCGACAGCTATGCCTATCCGATGGAGCAGGTCGTTGCACCGTTCAAACAAGCCCGGCATGATTACGATATCTTTGCCGGCATCGCCCGCAGGTTGGGATTCGAAGAGACTTTTACCGAGGGGCGCGATGAAGCGGCATGGCTGCGCTATCTGTATGAATCGTCCGTAGGACGCGGTAAGAAGATGGGCATAAACCTACCGCCGTTCGAGATCTTCTGCGAGGAAGGTGGATACGAAACGCCGATCACAAAAAAACCGACGGTGATGCTTGAAGACTTCCGACAAAATCCCGAGGGCCATGCCCTCAAGACGCCCAGTGGAAAAATAGAGATTTTCTCGGAGACTATAGACGGATTCGGTTACGACGATTGTCCCGGCCACCCCCTTTGGATCGAGCCGGTGGAATGGCTCCATGGTGAGCGTGCCCGAATGTATCCGTTACATCTCCTGTCCAATCAGCCGAAAACCAAACTGCACAGTCAGCTTGACCATGGAGCCTGGAGCCGAAAACATAAAATTCAAGCCCGTGAACCCGTGCGCATGCATCCCGATGATGCGGCCGCACGTAGCATATCTGAGGGCGATATCGTGCGCCTGTACAACGACCGGGGGGCCTGCCTGGCCGGTGTCCTGCTCAGCGAAGCTCTGAGACCAAGTACCATACAGATGTCTACAGGAGCCTGGTTCGATCCGGTAGAAGTCGGTCCTTCTGGCAGCCTGTGTAAACACGGTAATGTGAATGTGCTGACCCGTGATAAAGGGACCTCCCGTCTCGCTCAAGGTTGTTCGGCCCATGCTTGCCTCGTCGAGGTAGAACGGTATGAAGGTGATCTACCCGAGGTGACGGCCTTTCAGGCGCCTGAAGTCGTGGAAAGGTGAACGGTAGGGGCACGGCGCGCGTTCGAATTCTGAGTGAAAAGGCATCTCATACAAATCACCATAAACCGCAATCCACAACCCGTAATCATACAAAGGACCATACATGCGATCCCGTACTCTTCGTTTCCTTCCGATAGTCTTCAGTCTTCTCCTACTCATAACAAGCTGCAGTTCGTCATCAGAAACGGTACGCACCAGCCTGTTAGAGCAGATCAAACAGCGAGGCACCATACGTGTCGGCGTATCGACCTTTGTCCCGTGGGCGATGCGCAATACGCAAGGCGAACTGATTGGATTCGAGGTGGACGTCGCTAATCGGCTGGCGGATGATGCCAATCTCAAAGTCGAATTTGTGCCGACAGCCTTTGACGGCATTGTTCCGGGTTTGCTGGCCGGTAAATTTGATGTCATCATTGCCGGCATGTCCATCACGCCGCAACGCAATTTAAGCGTAAACTTTACCCAACCCTACGCCCATTCGGGCCTGTTGATGGCTGCAAATAAGCAATTGGCAGGTCACATGATCCAAAAAGAAGCGTACAATACAGCGGACGTGACCATCACCGTACGTCGCGGTTCTATCTCGGTGCAGGCCGCTCAGAAGACCTTCCCCAAAGCGACGTTGCGACAATTTGATGATGATGCACAGGCCTTCCAGGAAGTGCTGAACGGCAATGCCCATGCCGTCATCGCATCCACCCCGAAACCGGAATTTGAAACGATTCGCAATAGCGACAAATTGTTTATCCCTTTCGAGGGCTACCTGGACCGGGGTGTCGAAGCCATCGGTGTCCGCCAGGGTGAACTCGACGCCCTGAACTTCTTCAACAACTGGATTCTGCTCCGCACCGAAGACGGCTGGCTCGAAGAACGACATGACTACTGGTTCAAAACCCTCGACTGGCAGAATCAGGTGCCGGAAGGTCAGTAAGGGCAAGTTGAAAGTTAAACAAATCTACAGATCAGCACCTGTGTCGAATAGCCCATTTACCCCTGACTGGTCGTCTCCACATTCGCGAATACACGATTGACAATTACGACCCCTATCGGGATTGGCAGACTGATTCGGATGTGGCCGAATATCTCAGCTGCCTGCCCGTATCAGACGAAGAAGCCTATCACAATCTGGTTGACGCTATTTCGCAACAATCCGAAGCCGTTCGCGCGTTATTTTATGACCATTGTCTTGAACGACACGCAGGACGTCATCGGTAATGTGGGCATTACCAGGGAAAATGACACGACTGGAAATATCGGTTGGTTTCTACGACAACGGTTCTGGGGTCGGGGATATGCTACGGAGGCCACGCTTCTCATGATAAGATATGGATTCGAAATTATCGGTTTGAAAAAACTGGTCGGCTCCTGCCATCGTGAGAATAAAGCTTCGGAACGTGTTATGGAGAAATGTAAGTTTTATCTGACAGATGAGAAAGCACATCTAATTTACTATGCTCTGAACTATGCAAACTGATGCCTGACACTGTAACAATAATCGCCTGGACGATAGATAATGACCTGTTCGGGTTATCACCTACTGGATAATATAGCGCTCTTCACATTTTCTAACTTTCTAACCCGCTCCACATCCACATAATACGCCCCTCGGCGATCACCTTGATCATCAATAAACCAGGCTTCAAGTTGTGTGGTCCCGGTTTGAGCGACGTCCACTGTGAAGCTGACGTCTTTGTCCCCTGAGACGATCGTCTGTTGCCATTCCTGACCGAACAATTTAATGGTCGCTTGTACCGGAGCTACGAGGGTACTTGTGCCGTCATCTGAAGCATAAACCAATTGACGGGCTTCTTCGGACGGGATCGTCTCATCTATAGCCAGGTCACGATCGGCGGGCCAACGGCGCAGCGAAAATCGATACGTGCCGGGTTGCTCGAGATCAACGGCCCAGGTGCCCGTGCTTTTCTGAGCCTGGGTAATGTGCGTCTGGTGCCAGGCGACATCACCGAGGACATCCATGGCGCATAGTCGTGCTGGATTTTCGGCTTCGTTGCCCAGGCTGATGGGGCAGTAGATGTCCAGTTGGGGGGCTATTTCCGCCCACCAGCCCTCATGGGCGTCCCGGAGTCTTTGAACCACCTCTGGATATACGGCAGCCACCTCATTTTTCTGGCCGGGGTCAGCCTTGATATCGTATAACTCCTCGCCTCGTACCAGCCGCCATTGGCGGGTCATCACGGCATTGGTCCATTTTTCGGGCGGACTGGTCTGCTGCCGATACTGCACGAAATGAACCCGGTCACCTGGCAATCGTGTGTGTTCGTTCCGTAAGAGCGGTGCAAGGCTTTTTCCATCAAAGGCCGCCTCTGCCGGCTTATTCAACCCACAAAGATCAATGAACGTAGGCAGCAGGTCGATGTGCAGGCCCATCTCATCAATATCTTTACCGCCCCCAATAGCACCAGCCGGCCAGTGGATGAAAAACGGCACGCGATGGCCCCCGTCATAATACGACCCCTTTTTGCCTCGCATGCCCGCATTGTATCCTCGGGTCACGAACTGCTGTTCATCCAGTTCGCTGCCGCCCGAACTGCCATTATCGGTCATGAAGATGAGGATGGTATTCTCTGCCAGACCCAGATCGGCCAGCGTGCGACGAAGCTTGCCAAAGTTTTCATCGATATTCGTAATCATACCGTTGAAAGCGGGCTCGGGAATATCGGGATTATTCTGGTAGGGCTGCTTGTACCGGTCCGCGACCAGATATGGACTGTGCGGCGCATTGGTGGATATAAATGCAAAGAAGGGCTCCTCTTTGTTATCTTCTATAAAATGAATGGCCTCATCGAACCATACATCGGTGCAGTACCCTTCATGTTCAACGGCATTGCCGTTATGGAAGTACGTATCGTCAAAGTAATTGTTCCCCCAAGCGTCCGGCGTCTGGCCCACCCCACCCCCCTTATGAGCCACCACCTTCTGAAAGCCCCGGTCCTGCGGGCGATACGGGTAGTTATCCCCTAAATGCCATTTCCCGAACATGCCCGTGCGGTAACCCGATGTGCCGAACACATCGGCCATCGTCGTCTCGCTTTTACGTAAAATAGACCGGCCCCAGCAGGTCGCCCAGGCGCCATTGCGCACTGGCCGCCGGCCACTCATCAACGCACCGCGCGTCGGTGTACATAAAGGGGACACATGAAAATCCGTACATCGAACCGACGCCTCATAGAAGGTATCGATATGCGGCGTCTGTATCCACGGATTTCCCGTACATCCCAGGTCGCCATACCCCTGATCATCCGTGATGACGAGAATGACATTTGGTGGTTTGGTAGACATTTCTTTAACTCCCTTGGACGCTAATGTACAAATAACCTCAATCCGGTGTGGACCATGACAATCCCATACGCATCCCCGGCCTCTGTCACCCCCTCATCCCGTGCGGAGCCGCCAGTCTGAGCGATATACTGCACGTTGCTTCGCTGAGCCCGATCGATATTGTCCCGAAAGGGAATATAGGCATCCGACGACAGGCAGATCCCGTCGAACTGGGTCAGCCAGGCCAGGCGATCTTCCTGTGTGATACGCCCCGGGGTGCTGTCCAGCCCGGTCAGCATCTGGGCTTCTTCCGGATCCGAGAGCTGGTCCCACAGGATATACTGATCGACGACATTCGTTTTCTCCGTGCGCTTCAGGGATTTTTTAAACGGCAGACTAAGTACTTTCGGGTGTTGCTGCAAAAACCACTTGTCGGCCTTGTCGCAGGCCAGACGGGTACAGTGGATGCGGGACTGCTGGCCAGCCCCCACACCGATCACCTGTCCGTCATAGGCCACGCAGATGGAATTGGATTGTGTATACTTAAGGGCGATGGTCGCAACAATTAAAGTATCGCGAGCTTGATCCGGGAGCGTCTTATCGGCCGAGACAATCTGAGTAAACAAATCCTGTGTGATGGGGGCCTCGTTACGTGGCTGTTCCATATGAAATCCGTACAACGTCCGCCGTTCAACCGATGGTGGCTCATAGTCGGGATCAATTTTCAGAACCAGATAACTCCCCTTCCTCTTCGCCTTCAGAATCTCGAGCGCCGCCGGTTCATAGCCGGGGGCGATGATGACTTCCGAAGCTTCTCGGCGCAGCACATTGGCCAGCGACACATCCACCACATCGCTGACGGCAGCCACATCGCCGAAGGAGCACATACGGTCACCGCCGCGTGCTCGAACATACGCCGTAGCGACTGGAGAAAGTTCTTTCTTGGCCAAAAACTGAGAGGTGAGATAGGCATCCGTCAGCGGCTTGGCAATAGCCGCCCCGGCCGGACTCGTATGTTTGAACGAGGCCGCAGCCGGTACACCCGTTGCAGCCTTCAACTCTCGGGCCAACTGCCAGGCACCGAGGGCATCCAGCAGATTAATATAGCCGGGCGATCCATTCAGAATCTGTAACGGAGACGGATCAGGCAACACCAGCTTCGCCGGATGCTGGTGTGGATTAAGCCCGTATTTCAAAGTAATGTCCATGGATGGAAAAACCTTTCTATGGGATAGCGGAAAGTAAGTTGTAGGAGACGGACAGTATGTGGTAGAGGCCCAGACATGTCCACCATTTACCCGGCCTGATACTCAATATCAGACCCAATATTTACCTGGATTTTGAAGGGTGCAATTCCCTTCCTTCGTTTATCAAATTGCAAATCAAATCATGCGAGCCCAAAATATCTGGATTAATATTCTACGTACGATATACTATAGCCCATCTATTCTTCATTCGCTATGAAAATAATGTAGACTTTGTCTATCTAAGATGGGCCATTCTATCGTTGTGAGGTGATCATGCCCGGCTGGCTACCCAAAACATCTTTGCCGACACCGCGGCATGACCTGTGTGCAGTAGCTGTCGGTGATCTGATTTACGCCATTTCAGGGGCTGATGACGAGACACTGAATGTCGTTGAAATGTATGATGCAAGCTCGGATACATGGTCTGAAGGTCCGGTAATTCCCACACCGAGAGGTTGGGCCGGTAGTGTCTTGCTCGATGGTCGGATTTATGTCATCGGTGGCAAGACGGTACGTACGCCGGAGGAAAAACCACGCACCGGCTATGATGGGCGATATACGGTCCGTGTGGAGACGGAGGCCCTCGATCTATCAACGCACACCTGGGTTCGTTGTGCCCCTCTCCGCGAACCTAAGGCTGGATTGACAGTGACGACCAGTGGCGGGTTGATCTATGCCCTGGGTGGCAACAATATGGAGGCTGGTCATCTGTGCGATACGGTGGAAATATACGACCCGGCTCGAAATGTCTGGTCAATCGGACCACCGTTACCCAGGCCGTTACAGAGCGCTACATCTACCTGTATCAACGAACGGATCTATCTCACCGGTGGCTTAAGTGAAGCAGATAAGAGTCAGATGTTTCGTGATGAAACCTATAGACTTGATCCGACTACAGGCCATTGGGAATCTTTGACCCCTTTACCGACGCCACGGTGCTCTTTGGCCTCTGTGGTGGTAGGTCGTACATGGTATACTTTCGGTGGACGTAACCCGGCCGGATGTTATCATGATTGCGTAGAGATATACGATGTCGATACGGATACATGGACACGTGGCGTGCCGTTGCCAGAGAAAAAGGCGTGGCTGGGCGCAGCCGCTGTGAAGGACCGTATCTTTGTATTGGGCGGTGCGAATAAGGGGCTGGACAGTGACTACCAATGGCTTGATTCAGTCCATGAGTATAGGCTTGAAAGTTCTGAGTTTCAAGCGAGATAATACGAACCTTCCCCTTTTTTAAAGGGGGACCAAGGGAGATTCATACATGCGTGCAGATTCACCACCTTCATCAGAGCAAGGGGGCCTGTTACGGGTTCTGGGTCTGGTTACCGGGTTGGCAGTCACCTTCGGCGGCATCGTCGGCCTTGGAATTCTTCGGGCACCGGGCGAAGTAGCCAGTCAGTTGCCTGATCCGTGGTGGTACATGAGTGTCTGGATTATTGCCGGGCTCTTCGTACTGCTTGGCACGGCGGCAGCAGCTGAAATGGCGAGTTCCCTGCCGCGTGCCGGTGCGTACTATGCCTATGCCCATCGGGCTTTCGGACCGTTCATCGGCTTTGTCAGCGGCTGGACGGACTGGTTGAACTGGTGTGGGGCCACGGCCGTAACCATCATTGTGATCATCGAATATCTAAATTTGCTGACCCCGGTTATTCCATCTGAGAATATACCACTGGCCGTAGTCTTTGCCATCGCCTTCGCTCTGATCCAATGGCGCGGGGTACGCTGGGGCAGCGGTCTTCATAATGTCACCAGTATCATCAAGTCTTTGATTTTTGCAGCACTCATTATTGCCTGCTTTATTATTGGCGGCGGTGAAACGACGTCTGAGACCCTGCCCTCAACACCTCAAGTGCCTGGAGGTTGGGCGCTGATCATGGCCTTTGTTGTTGCAATGCGCGGCGTGATTTATGCCTATGATGGATGGGTGTTTACTGCCTATTTTTCGGAGGAGATGAAAGATCCGGGGCGCATGATCCCCCGAGCCATGTTCGGTGGTGTGGGGCTCGTTATTGTCGTGTATCTTCTGATCAATATCGCAGTTCTTCGCATGCTGCCCATGTCAGAGATCGCCGGTGCTGAGCTGGCTGTCGGCAAAGCGATCGAATCCGTTTTCGGCACCATGGCCGAAACATTTATTACGGCCATGGTGACCGGCTTCATGCTCATCGGCCTTAACCTGGGTTACATGCTCGCATCGCGGGTCGTTTATGCCATGAGTTGTGATGGGTTGTTTTTTGCCAAATGTAAAACCGTCAACCAGGGCGGCACACCAACGTTTGCGCTGGCTGTCAGCGTGGCGGCTACGCTCGTCTTTCTGGCTTTCAGCAGTACGTTCGCGAAGTTGATGGAAGTGCTCGCCTTTTTTACGGTGGTCAACTACGTCATTCTGTTCCTGGCTGTGTTCACCATGAGACGGCGTGAACCCGACCTCCCCCGTCCCTACAAAGCCTGGGGGCACCCCTGGACTACCGGTATCGCCCTGATCGGCTCCATCGCCTTCCTGATCGGCACCATCGTCAGCGGATCAACCACGGGGCTTTATGCACTCGTGCTGGTGGCCATCAGTACCCCGGTTTATATGTTATTCCGAAAAAATGGATGACATCAGGCCGTGCGTCAGCTACAGAGGCATTATTTTCTTTCCTTTTCCGGTACCACAGATTGGTCTTGCGGGTAATAGCCGATCACCGTTCGCCCGTGATCCAAATCATACAATGGCCAGTCGCTGTCGGACACGCCGAAGACGACTTCAAACTTAATCCCCGGATGGGTGATCGCCTGCTCGAACACACGCACGCAGTCGCCATGACTCAACTGATGTGGATGCGTGGGAAGATCGCGATCGCGGTTGAAGTTGCCGATGCGGACAGAGACCACTTCCATGTCAAAACGGGCAGAATACATATAGCCCATATCCTCGCCGAATGATTTCGTGATGGAATAATAGGAATCCGGCTTAGGCAACAGTTCGACCGTGCGCTGCATCGTCCGTGGATAGTACGCCTGCGGTAACAGCCCGGCCCTGCTGGCAAACGCTACCCGGCGCACCCGGTTGCGATGGGCAGACTCGAAAACGTTGTACGTCCCGGTCATGCTTTGAAGCGCCTGTTCCCATTCAGGACCTGCATTGACCAGATGGATGACGGCATCCATATCCCGTGTAGCTTTTTCCACGGCATCGAAATCGGTAATCTCTCCGATAACCGCATCGTCCAATTCCGGCGTCTCCACCCGATCAAATCCACGAATTTCATGCCGATCCATCATGCCTTTGATCAGCGTCGTTCCAACAGCACCAGCGGAACCGGTTATAAGAACCCGCATAGGTATGTCCTCCGAAAATATACTATTGAACGTATCCCATTTACCCGAAGACGACCTCAGGAATACATGTTGGATGCCTGGCATCCTGGTCACCTACGGGATACGGTAGCCAGACGGCCTGATAGAAGCTTGCACGCTGATCAATTATCTGATTACGACTCAGGCCGATCTCCCATCGGTCACCCACCCTGGGGGGTACATTCCCGTCCATCAACCGGGTAATACCGTCCCATGGCAAGGCAAGTTCAACCGTCCAGCCCGTATCGATATCCCTTAGATCCTCCAGGGTCCCGTTTACCCGTACACCGGTCTGAAGGCCGGGATAATTCCAGTGAAAAAATACCCAGCGCATCCCCCTCGAATCAAGACCGGCATCCCCACCGAGCACCAAAGGCCTATGCACGGCCAGATCAAATTCCGGGATATCATACCGTCCGCCGCGTTGATACGCATCTTTCCAGATATAGAAGATTTCGTACGTCTCACCCAACGCATTAACCATCAACTCGTAATGAGCACCCGGTCCGGCGATGGAGACCTGAACCGTATTCTCCATCCAACTTCTGGTCACCGGGGCTTCCCGCGTACTCCATACGTCCCGGTCTTCCATCCGAAAAGAAACATACAAAGCGGTATCATCCCATAACATCGACGCTCGGGTTTCAAACAGCGCCCGCCGCCCGCTGGTCTTATCTGCAAAAGAAGGCAGACAGACGGCCTCCTTCCACACTGCTTTGTCCAAATTACCATCCACCCGGATCGGCGTAGATACCCGTTGGCAGGTGTATGGCGCATTTTTGTCTGTACCGTACGCTGATTTCTCATCCATGTTTTATCTGTCTCTTATTTTATCTGTGTTTATTGGCCTTAAGGTCCACGGCACACCGCGTACCTACAACTTGCCACTTGTCACTCATCACTCGTCATTGATTTACCCACCACCTGCTCGGACAAATGAATATACGTAAACCGGTCCGGAATGTGCGAATCATAGAAACCATGGCTGCTCCAGGCCCAGCCGGGGCAGGTCCGTTTCCCGCCTTCGTTTATCCACTGAAATCGAGAGAAATCCATCCGCCATATGTCACCTTCTTTTCCCGGCAGCGAACGGTCATCGGCCAGATGTTTCAAGCCCTGCCAGGGAAAGGCGATCTCCGCCGTCCAGCCCCGATCGATATCATGGGGGTTGTTGATCGTGCCATCCACCTGCACCGCCCATTTCAAGCCGGGCATATCCCACGCTCGGAACGCCCACCGCCGTCCCCGTGGATGCTTAAAGCCTGTACCCGGACCGCCAAGGGTATCGACCAGTTCGGTGCCCAGAAGATCGAATTCAGGTGTTTTATTATACCCCCCCGAGATATACGCATCCTGCCAGATGTACATCCGCTCCATGATCGTGCCGAGCGCATTGAGTTCAAATTCGAAGTAGGCATCTTTTCCGGCGATGAAGACCTCGACATCATTTTCCGTACAGATCATCGCGTCTCGCTCAGTCAGGGTCGCCCACACGTCCGGCTCCTCCAGCCAGAAACCAACATACAGATAGTCATCGTCCCATATCACAGCCGCCTGCGTGTCGAACAGCGCAGGCCGCCCCGGTATTTCCAGATCCTCAAACCGGGGTGATTTCGGCGCCAGGTGCCAGGAAGGCTCATCCAACTGCCCATCCACCGTGACAGGCCCCACGGCCCGATAGGCGGTGTAATGCTTCAGATCGTCCTGCTCATAGCCATACGCGTTGAACATGGGCACTCCTTGTTTTGAAGGCAGTGAAAAGTGAAAAGAGGGGGGTGTCTCGTCACTTATCACTCGTCACTCGTCACTGCCTTTATCATATCGTAGTTATTGATTTTTGCCATGAATTCGCCAACTTTTCGAAAGCCGAATTTTTTATAAAAATGAACCCCGCGTGCGTTACGCTCCTGCACACCGCCCCAGAGCACGATCCGTTTTCGACCGCACTGCTGGAATATATCTACCAGATGGGCAATGACCAGACTGCCGACACCGGTATTCTGATAATCGTCCGCCACACTCGGAGCCAAGGTACAATCGGTAGCCTTATCCAGCGAGATACCGAGTTTTTCATACCGTCCACGGTCGTCCTCACGGATACCGAACATCAGGAGGAAATAAGCCGCTATACGTGTCCGCCCGTCCTCTTCGATGGTGGCGATCATACGGAGTATGTCGGCATGGCAGATTTCGTCACAGATCTTATCCGCTGTAGCCTGGTCAAATGGGTGCGGACCGTAGAACCCCCGTGTTGTTTGCGATAAGCCTGCAAAATAGGCACCCAGCCAGGCCCTATCTCCAGCCGACAGCGGGCGTATATGGGCTGTTTGATTGTTTGCTAGTGGCACCGTGGTGGCGGCTTGTTCTGGGTGTTGATCGATGTCTTCTGGATACATGGGTTGACGCTCGCTCGCGGTTAAAGTATCAGGCCATAGATTGACTTGGAGCTCGCGGTGTATTGCGCCTTTAATACGCCCACTTTACCGACTCCATCCATCTCGTCACATGCCGTTGATCATCTGTAAACCGATCACGGATCTCAGGCGGAAAATAGAAATGATGGATACCCGTCGGTTCACGCATTATGACATTATAATGGGCGTGGACATAGTTGTAGTACAAGTTGGACCGAAGACCCGGCGTCGTCTTACACAGGCCATTGTGCATGACGGCCTCAGAGAAGAGCAGCACGTCACCCGGCTGTCCGGTCACGGCGACCGATCCGGGCATGCTGAGCCCTTCGTGCTGAGCCCATTTGAGATCCATATGGCTTTTGTGCGATCCCGGTAAGGCCATCATGCAGCCGTCTTCAGGACCGTTTTCAGTTAAAAAATATACCGTATTCAACATACGGGTACGAATCTCCCCCCGATGATACACATAATCGGATGTGGGTATCCCCCGGTGCCAACCGCCCTGCAGCGCCCCCCGATCTTTGGAGATAGACCAGGTATTAATCAGTTGGGGGTCGCCGACAAAGGCGTTTAAATAGGGTAAAACGCGTGGGTGGGCAATCACCTGATCAAAAATCGGATCAAGACGAGGCAACCCGTTGAGACGCAACTGGCTGATTGCCGGAGGCTCACAGGTAGACCGCCCGGTTTGGCCGGCCGGCATGGCCGATTGCCATTCATCCGGATAATCCTGTGCTTCCAGTCGATGCAGCACGTCACGCAAGGCCGTACATTCATTCTGAGAAAGTACACCACGCAGGATGATAAACCCTTGCAGATCAAATAAAAATTGGTCTTCGATGGATACGTCGCTCATGTTTGTTCCTCTGCGGTTGAGTCAGAATAGGTCGTTTGAGAAAAGTATAGCAGAGCTGTCTACCGACAAGCAAGGGAATTATTCTGATGTTGACCAAAGGTCGGCTTTGTACTTTGTGCTTTTCTTTTGAAAAACGGCCGTGTAATATGGAGGACTTATTGCCCTGTTTTCTTATGTGCTGTTATCCCTGTTATGCTTGCCCTTGAAAGGACACCCATGAACCCTCTACGCGTCGGTGTAATCGGCGCAGGCGGCATCACCGCCCTGCTTCATCTGCCGGAGATGGCAGATAATCCGGATATTAAAGTCGTGCTGGCCAGCGGTCGTAAAGAAAATCGACTTCGCAGGCTATGTGACCAGTTTGACATCCCGAAATGGACCCAGGATTATGAAGCGGTCCTCACCGATGATGGCGTGGAAGCCATCGTTATTGCGACGCCACATCCACTGCATGTATCCTGGGGTATTAAAGCCATCGAAGCAGGTAAGCATGTCCTCATGCAGAAGCCACTGTGCGGCGATATGGCGGAAGCCAATGCCTTTGTGGCAGCAGCGAAAAAAACGGAAAAGACTGTGCTCTGTATGCCCCATTTCAATCCGCAAGTCTATGCGTTGCGGGCGCGGTGTCTCTCAGGGGAGATCGGCAGGATATCAGGGGCCCGATGCCGGACCAGCCACGGCGGACCGGAGGTCTACTATGCCGGTGTACAGGATGCGTTCGGTGAGGAAGCGGTCGAGGACCTCTGGTTCTTCGATGCAGACCAGGCCAGTGTCGGAGCCCTCTTCGATATGGGGGTGTATGCGGTCGCCAATCTGGTGGCCATTCTGGGCAGTGTCGAACAGGTGACTGGCATGGCAGCGACGTTTGACAAGCCGACTACGCTGGAAGACGGGGCGGTGTTGATCCTGCGAATGGCCAGCGGGGCGCTGGTCACAGCGGAGACGTCCTGGTGTGATCCGGCACGAAGCTGGGAACTGACCCTCCATGGTACGACAGGCAAATTCACCGTGCCCGGGCTCGATGGGACAGCAGCCACCCGATGGACGCCGTCTTCATACACCGATGAACATGCCCCCGTGGTGAAAACGGCGGTCATGTTTCCCGATGATATCGGTAACGTACATGGGCATTTTCTGGCCTGCATTCGGGACCAGAAACAGCCGCCCCTGTCCAACGCCCAAGCCGCACGCCATGTAACCGAAATTCTGCTGGCCGGCCTGGAATCAAATCGGACAGGTCAGACCATCACGTTAACCACCACCTCGTAGACGCCCGGCGTACCGTCCGCCTACGACATATTTACCAGGAGCATACATGCCATCCCCATTAAAAATCGCCGTCCTCGGCATGGCCCACGACCATCTGTGGGGCAACCTCGACGATCTTATCAAAAATGAACAGGCCGAACTGGTTGCTGGTGCCGACCCGAATCCCAACCTGCGGAACAAATTTCGTGAGCACACCGGATGCGATCGACTCTACGAACGATATGACGAACTTCTGGATGAAGTTAAACCCGATGCCGTCTTCGGTTTCTGTGCCAATGCCCACCACGTCGACCTGGTGGAAATGTGTGCAGATCGGGGCATTGACATCATGGTGGAAAAACCTATGGCCGCGACCCTGGAACAGGCCGATCGCATGCTGGCCGCAGCACGCCGGGCCGGTATTTGTCTGATGGTCAACTGGCCCATGGCCTGGTCCCGATCGCTGCGCACCGCTCTGGGGCTGGTCCGGGAAGGTCAGATCGGTGACCTCTGGCAAATCACCTGGCGCGGCGGCCATGCCGGTCCCGATGATATTGGATGTTCGGATGAATTCTGTGAATTTCTTTTCGACAAAGATCTGAACGGTGCAGGGGCCTTTGCTGACTACAGCGGCTACGGGGCCTGTCTGTGTCTGATGTTTATGAACGGTTCGCCGGTGAGCGTCATGGGCATGGCTGGCCGCCTCGTTAAAAAACACCTGCTGGTTGACGACAACGGCATCCTCCTGCTTCGCTATCCACAAGCCATTTGCCGCCTGGAGATGACCTGGACCGAACCGATATCTCACGTCCCGCCCCACGATCCTGTGCTGTACGGCACGGACGGCATCATCCTGGCCGGCGCGGAGGTCATGGTCCACACCCGTGAAAATAAAGAGGGGACCGTCATACCATTAGATGACCTCCCCATTGGCCAGGCCAACGCGACCGACCATTTTGTCACCTGCATTCAGAACGGTACTGCACCTCAGGGGCAGACCTGCCCGGAACTGTCCCGCAACGCACAGGAAATCACAGAGGCCGGCCTCCGCTCCGTGACAACAGGTATGGAGATGCAATTGCCCATAGAGGACCATTTGTTCCGATAAGGATATGCATGAGATCCGAAGGACCTGTATATGTGGTACCAGCCGCTGACGCCTGGATTCAAGCAAAGAGGCGGGGCCAGTGTATCGGCCCCGCAGAAGAGCATATGCCCGGAGCCTGCTGGTCTCGAGTATACGCCGACAACGCAATCCTTTTCTGAAAACGGGGTCACACCTCCGGCCCCCATCGATTATCCTGGCTGAACCCCAGACATGCCCTTGCCAATCTTAGGTAAGTCTACTACATTAATCACGATATACCTCCCACCACATATCTACTCAAAGGACGGACTATGAAACGGCCTTCCCTATGGTTATTTGTACTGGCCTGTTGTTCATCTGCTTCTCCGGCATTCTCAGCCGATGGATACCAGCGGGTTGCAGGGCTCGATGTCATTCATTATCGTATTGGCCTGACCATCGATGCGACAGACAGTGTCGTGACGGGCGAGACCGGGATTCTGGTGTCCTTTACGCAGGACGGTGTCACCCGGATCCCTTTTGACCTTGGGATCATGATGGTCGATGAGGTGACGGTGAATACCACTAAGGCCGTATTCACCCATGACCAGAAAAAACTCACCGTCACCTTGCCGGAAGCCTATCCATCAGGCACGCGGAGGACCGTCACGATCAAATACCACGGTCAGCCAAGAGACGGCCTGTTTATCATGAAAAATAAATTCGGGGACCGGACAATTTTCGCGGACAATTTTTCGAACCGGGCGCACCACTGGTTTCCAGGGATTGATCATCCCTATGACAAGGCTACCGCCGAATTTATCATCACGGCACCGGAAGCCTACGATGTGATTGCACCGGGCCGGCTGATGGAACGAACCCACCTGAAGAACGGCACCCGGCGGACCCACTGGCGCACGAAGACAGAGATCCCAACGTATTGCATGGTCATCGGAGCCACGCAGTTTTCCGTGATCCAGGCCGGTTCGTGGAACGGTATTCCCGTCTCCTATTACCTCTATCCCGAAGACCGCGAAAATGGCATCACGGATTTCGAGCGGTCCCTCCGGATGCTGGAGTTCTATACCAAACTGATCGGTCCGTATCCCTACTCGAAGCTCGCCCTCGTCGAGTCCACCACCCGCTATGGCGGGATGGAGAATGCGAGTGCGATCTTTTTCTCCGAGCGAAGCATCCGGGGCACCAAGCAGGGCGAAGGCACGGTCGCCCACGAAATTGCGCACCAGTGGTTCGGTGATTCCGTCACGGAAACGGACTGGCACGATGTCTGGCTGAGTGAAGGGTTTGCGACCTACTTCGGCGCCCTGTTTTTCGAACGGGATGAAGGCCGAGATCGATTCATGGAAATGATGACACGAAATAAGGACCGCTATCTGCGAACCTTTGCCAGCACACCGGGTCCGATTCACGACCCACGGAAAACCGATTTATCGGATGTGCTGACCTCTTTCCATTATGTAAAAGGCGCCTGGGTGCTACATATGCTGCGAGGGATTATGGGCGACAACGCCTTTTTCGCAGGTATTCGGGATTATTACCGCACCTATCGGGACCGCAATGCCACGACCGATGATCTGCAACGGGTAATGGCGTTCCACGCAGGCCAGCCGCTCGGCTGGTTTTTTCAGCAATGGATCTACGAGCCCGGTCATCCCATCTATGCCCTCGACTGGACCTGGAACGCTCAGGCCAAACAGGCAGAGGTTCGCATCCGACAAACCCAGGCAGGCACCGTCTACGAGATGCCACTCAATTTGGCCTTTTACACGGGTGATACCGTCGTACGAAAAAAGATCCAATCCAATGGAAAAGAGCAGCGGGTGACCATCTCGCTTGAGGCCGAACCGGAGCGGGTGGTGCTCGACCCGGACGGGTGGATTTTGAAGGAGATGAAATAGGGTGGCTGTCAATTAATCTGATCATGCAGCGGTGGCTACAGCAGTTCGCTTATCAGATCGATATCAGCGCGGTGTTGTTTATTCTGGCTGGCTTTTCTCTCCTCGCTATGGCGCTGCTTACGGTGAGATATTATGCCGTAAAAACCGCCAGGGCCAATCCGGTAGATATACTGCGGCGAGCGTGACATCCTCTAAGCTATACTTTATCCATTTTAGGAACCCACTAATATAGAGCCGGTGGGCCATTCGGCAGACGCATAAGACTTTATGCATGTCCTGATATATATACGACATGCATAAAGTCCGATTACTCGAAGTCGCTACTGGATCAGGCGTTACCGACCATCAAGCTATTTCGGGCTTTTTGATCAATTTACTGATCCTCGTCCAGATGGATAAAATCGAGCTTAGGCAACTCCCAGGAAATATAATACCAGTTCACAGATCGGGATATGCATGTAGCCTCTGAAAGCGCACAGAGTATTCGAAAAGCCGACCGACAACATGTCCGCGGGGTACCGGTAGATTATTTCTTTGGTTTTGCCTTAGAGGCTGTTTGAAAAATTTACGATAGGTGGCATCCATTCGTTAAACTGTGAGGATGAGTGCAAAATCATATCCCACAAACCTCACGGATGTCGAATGGAATCATATCAAAGATTTGATTCCACCTCCGAAACCCGGCGGCCGTAAACGCGAGCTCGATATACGCGCTGTGGCCAATGCCATTTTCTATGTGGTTGATGGGGGCATCAAATGGCACCTGTTGCCCCACGAGTATCCCAACTATGACAGCGTCTATTGGTACTTTAGCCAATGGCGTGAGCGTGGCGACTGGCAACGCAGCCACGATACCTTGCGTGCACAGGTGTCGCCAGAAAGAAGGCCGTCACAAGCATCCCACAGCTGGCTGTGGGATGCTCCAAGTGTTAAAACCACGGAAGTGGGCGGTGAACGTGGCTTCGACAAAGGCAAAAACGTCAAAGGTCGCAAACGTCATATGAGAAAGACTACGAACGGCTGCCCAAGACCAGTGAGGCGATGATTTATTTGTCCATGACACGCCTGATGCTGCGGCGACTCACGGCCACTTGAACTTTTCAAACAGCCTCTCAGGCAATTCCAGCAGACTGTCTCCGGACTGAATCACTACGTACACCAGTCCGGCGATGGTGATCACCGTAATGATATTGGCGAACCACACGGACTCTGAAATGCCCCAGGACGCGATAAGTCCGAGCACGATGACCAGCCCAACGAACACCGGAATTTCGGGGACCGGCATCAGATCCTGCAAAAACCCTGGGGTGAAAACCGTAGCAATCGTGGCAGCCGAAACCACGCCCGTACCGATCACCAGCCAGCCGGCCAGCCCCGACAGCCACGCCCTCTTGAACCCTTCCTGCACATATCTGGATTCCCCCGCGCTGAAGGGCAGGCGGGTAGCTCCGCAAAGGAAAAGGCGCTTAAAAAAGCGATGGGGGCAAACATCCCCGCCTCACCGGCGATCTTGCCCATCAGAGCAAAAAAGCCGGCCGCGACCATGGTACCCAGACCGTAGAAAATCAGAAAAGGCAGATTGATAGAGCGCTTGAGTTCCGGTGTATTTGACATGGACACCTTCAGATAGGATCTTCAATAACCCTAGTCATACGTCGAAAATTAAAAGGTGGCCTGTTAATTTTCAATACCACGTACACCCTAGCTGCCGTACATTTTTACTATCCCTATGTATCGCACGGATTGGTCAGGCCTGAAGGCTTTAATGGGAAAACGGTTTCTGTGCTGATGATCGTCCCATGGAGCATATTGGTCCGGGCATCACCGGCGAAGGGCTGCGTGGCATCAGAAATAAAAAACAGATCTTTCGTCAACAAAAATGGTGCACTTCATCAAACCTGAATCAAACAGGCCCCACACCAACTCACCAACTTCAAAACGCACTTTTCTTATGCGTCACCGGACACCACCGGGAGGTCAGCATCTCGTTCCAAAGCGCATCATGAGCCGCCGAGGTAGCCATTTTCTTTAGCGCGGCCAGGGCATAATACCGCACATAACGCCCTTCGTCCTCATGGATCGTCCGCACCAGAGCGGTGACGAGTTCGTCCGATCGCAGGGCCTGCTTCGATAAGGCGAAAACGATATTTCGGCGTACCCGTTCATCTTCATCCGTAAGTGCTTCACAGAGGACAGGGCCCGAATCGGTAGGAAAACCACCGATGATACTAAGGGCATCGGCGGCATTGCGGCGTACCCAGACGTTTTCATCGCTCAGCAAGCGTAACAGGGCCGGCAACGCCGCGGCGGGCGGGGCATTGATATCGCCGAGGACATCCGCCGCGGTTGCCCGTACCCACCAGGCCGGGTCGTCCAACGCCTGAATCAGCTTTTCTGTTGCCGGGAGACCAATAGCGGAAAGCCCATAGGCGGCGGGCAGTTCTGACGGGTTGCCGCCCGCAGGATTGGCCGCAGTTTTCGCGGTGTTGGCAAGCAGGATCTCTTCATCCATCCGCCGTAGTCGTTCGAGCAATGGATCTACAGCCGGCACGCCGAACCTGCCCAGCATATAGGCCGCCTGAAGACGTGTGGCTTCCTCTACATGATCCAATCCCGCCAGCCAGTGATCGATCGGTTCCGTACAGGGAGATGTCTTCGGCTGACGGTCGCCTGCTAACCAGCGCCAGACCGATTCGGATACTGCGGGTGTCGCGTCTCCGGCGGCCGGGGACCATGATGGATTCACCTGGTGCCAGGTTGGTTCCTTCGGCTCTTCCATCCGGGTAAATTGAAACTTCAGCATGTATCTATTTTTATCGCTGACATTTGCTGTGGCGCGGTGCCACGTATCAAAATTCACGATGGATACGGTGCCCGCCGGGCCACACAGCGATATCGCCTCTTCGGTAGAACGCGCAGCATCGGCATCGGAGATATGATTGTACCATGGCCTGCCGGGCAGAATCCCTGTCGGGCCCATATCCTCGGTGACATCCTGTGGATAGTAGAACGCCATCACCCATCGAAACCGGGCATGGCGCACATTCTGATCAAAAATATAATCGTCCTTATGCCACGATTGCCCGGAACCTCCCGGTTTGTTTAAATGGCAATACCGATGGGGATGGATGAGATATCCCGGTCCAAGGAGACTCGTCATCGCCCCCTGAACAGCGGGCTGATCAAACACCTGCTGGATCTCCGGGATGCGTGGCAAAATATTGTTGCCGGGATTCCCTTCCTCCTCAAGGACCGTATCGATCTTCCGGCATACGGCTTCGTGAAATGCCGCCGGCAAACCCGCCTGAACGGCCATATATCCATCGGTAATAAACCGATGGATGTCTTCGTCCTGGAGCAAATGGAGATCATGAGGTTGCATGGGGCACCTTTCGTTGGATATCAACCGGCCTGGCCCGAGATTGAAGCCGACGGGCTAAAAAATGTATATTGGGGCGTTTGCGTTACGCCGCCCGGAGCGAAAGCCGACGGGCCATAGGCGGATATGCGGCATTTTGCAATTAACAGGTCTACCCGCCATTTTCCACCTTGAACACATAGGCATGATCACACGGTGTTTCAGCCGGAGAAACCACCGGCGGCGTGATAACCAATCCGCCTTCTCGCCTGCCTGTCGGCACGGCCTGCTTAGCACCCAGCATGGACACGGAAACTTGATCGGCGTCGGGGATACCCGAAAGCACCATATCCTGTGTGGGCCATTCGAGGCAGATAACAAACAGATCATCTCCCACAGTCGTAAAACGCAGCTTCTCCTGCTTATTTTCAGCGGCGTGCCGCCAGACCGTCGAGTCGTATATCGCCGCGCCATTCACCTGGAGCCAGTCTCCGATGTCAAGCAGTCGTTGCTGCTGAAGCGGCGGAATGCGCCCATCGGCGGTCGGTCCCACGTTGAGCAGCATATTGCCGCCCCGGCTCACGACGTCAATCAGTTCGTGGACCAGTTCCCGGGAGGTACGATAGTCATCAATATTCTCGGCGCGATTTAAACCGTACGACCCGCCGATGCCCCGGCTTTCTTCCCAGGGATATTCGATGGTAATCGCATCGGTATCCTGATATTCGCTGGAGAAGTAATCACCATGACGACCGGTCATCCCGTGACACCATCGGTCGTTGACCACCACCTCGTCTTTATTGGGCGCTTCGTTGTACAACCAGGCCAGCAGGTCCTGCGTATGCCAGTAGTCCTCATTCCAGTCCCATTCACCGCCATCGGAGAAAATTAAGGAAGGCTGGTAGTTCGTCACCAGTTCCTTCAGTTGCAGCGGCAAATGCTCATTAACGTATTTATCCTCTGGAATGCCATATTTTTCATGGATGGCTGTGTCGACGAGATACCCGGTCTTCGATCGGGCCGGGGTCGGGATACTTTCCCACTCAGTGATGGAATAGTAGAGCCCCATCCGCAGCCCCTTGTTTCGCACGGCGGTCGTCAGATCACCGACGAGGTCCCGTTTGGGGCCGATGTCGACGCTGTTCCAGTTTTTCTTATAGGGGCTCTGCGTGGGCCACAGGCAGAATCCATCGTGGTGCTTGCTGGTCAACACCACATATTTCGCACCGGCGCGATGGAACAGATCCGCCCAGTAGTCTGGGTCGTACAACTCGGCCTTGAACATAGGCCCGAAATCCCGGTACGTAAAATCATCACCGAATTGCGCCTTATGAAACGCATCCCCACCGAATGCCATATCACCGATCACCGTAGCATAATACCATTCCGCATACGACTTATATAATTCTTTACTCAGGGGTCGCCAAGCGGGCACGGAATAAATACCCCAGTGAATGAAAATACCAAATTTAGCTTCGTTAAACCATGCAGGCATAGGCCTGCTGTCGAGCGACGCCCAGTTGGGCTCGTATAGGGTAGACATAGGGTCCTTTCGGAGGTCAGAGTTGATTGGTTAGTTGGTACATTAATACATGGGTCAAGTAACCTTTGTCCTTTCAATCAGCCAATGAGTAAATGAGTCAATAAACCAGTCACTCTACTCCCCCACGTACACATCATACACCACCTTCGTCCCATGGCCGTTGTATGGAAAATAGCCCTTGCGATCTACGCCAATCCCTTTTATCCAGGGCTTCCGCAGTTGGTGGCCGTAACGATGTCGTATAAAAATACCGCCCGCTTCCCTGGACAATATACGCTGGGCGTCGGCATACATCTGCATGCGCTTTTTCGGGTCCTGCTCGTAGGCCGCCTCGTCGATCAACGTATTGAACGACGGGGAAATCCAGTCCTGGCGACCTAAGCCTTTGGCACGGGTGCGCCACGGTGCACCAAGCTGATTATTCGGGTCTGGAAAATCCCGCCACCAGGTCATATAAGACAAGGGTAGATCATATTGATACATGCGGTCGGTCCAGACGCGATTTTCGATGATTTCTATTTTTATGGAGATGTTCAAAGTTTCCTGAAGCATCTGCTGTATCGCTTCGATCTCAAGGGCGGCCATTGAGGAGGTGTTGGTGGCCAGGGCCAGGGGAATCGTAGGAAAACCCTTACCATCTGGATACCCAGCGTCCGTCAGGAGGCGCCGGGCTTTCTCCGGATTGTATTGTTGATATGGGGTGTTGTCATACAAGTCCAGACCGGGATAATACCCCGGTTCTATCATACCCGAGGCGGGCTTGTGCATCCCTTTGAGGACCACATTGCAGAGGGCGTCCCGGTCAATCGCCAAGGCGAACGCTTGACGTACGCGTAGGTCATCAAACGGTGGCTTCTGGGTCCGAAAAATAAGATATCGGGTGTCATGGTAGGAAAACGTCACCAGTTCTTGACTCAGGACCGGATCACGACGAATACGATCCATATCCTGTGGAGGCACGGCAGCCAAGTCGATTTCATTATTTTCGTAGGCCATCAAATCGGCCAGGCGTGGCGAAGAGAAAAATTCAACGATTTGCTCCACACTGCCCATATTCGGGCCACTGTACATCGGATTCAGTTCAAACTTCATAAACTGGCCGGTCGCCCATTCTGTCATTCGGTAAGACGCATTGGACACGATATTGGATTGCTCCGTCCACCGCTTGCCATATTTCTCTACCTGCCACCGTGGTACGGGGGACGAGCCCTGAAAGGCCACAATATGAGGTAGATAAGGGCAGGCGCGATCTGTTGTAATTTCGAGGGTCAAATCGTCTATGGCCCGCACGCCAATTTTTTCCGTTGTACTGGTTTTTACAGATGTAAAGTCTTGGGCCCCAGTGATATCGTAATACAGAAAAGCCAGACGATTGCCAGAAGCCGGATTGAGCAACCGATGAAAAGTATATTCAAAATCATGGGCGGTAACCGGACGTCCGTCGGTCCAGCGATTGCCGGGTCGAAGGTTGAATGTCCAGGTCAATCCATCCTCTGATACCTGCCATGTGTCTGCTGCACCGGGCACCAGGTCATTATTCTGGTCTCTCAGCAGCAACCGTTCGAACATAAATTCGCTGGCCTCAGCGTGATACAGATCAATGCTGATATCCAGCGATTGTGGTTCACCGGCCATGAATCTGAAAATCTGCTTTTCAAGGGGGGCAGCGTCCGGTGGTAAAACTTTACCGAGACTGTTGACTACGGGACTGTAACCGATGACCGTTGTACTTAAGATGCCGATCATAAGCACGGCCATCAGACAGCAAGTGACGATCAGGATACGTTGCATCGGCCATGACCGGCGTCCCATGTAAAAAGGCATCTATGCCTCCTGATTCGGGTATCTATTAATGGAAGGTGTTCACTGATGCGGTTAAACATACAGCTCATGGGTTGATAAAAAAAGTACAAAGTACAAAGTGTAAAGTCAGACCTTGCATTATCAGGTCCTGATATGTAAATTACAGGGCTTATTGAAACAGGAACCTCGTTTAGGCACCGATGACCAGAATCATCAGGATTTAATTTGTATTCGACATCGCATATCATGCCGCAGCTTGCCTCTGCTTAAGACCGACCGTCGGCTTAGCAGGCACCCGCTGCGGCGTAGGGCTCTGACCTACCATTCTGAGCGCCGAGTCCCGAGTTTCATGGGATGACGTGTTATTTGTAACCTGGAACTTTCAAATTTTCAACTTTCAAATTTTATTTTAATCTCGAGGAATATATGAACGCCGAAAAATTGGATCATCACGCGATTGAGAAAAAATGGAACGAACGCTGGATCGCGGAAAAAACGTTTGAAATGGATCTGGCCCATGCCAAAAATCCATATTATAACCTGATGATGTTTCCCTATCCTTCGGCCGAAGGACTTCACGTGGGTAATGTGTTCGCTTTTGTCGGCAGCGATATCCATGCCCGGTACAAGCGTGCCCAGGGATATGATGTCTTCGAGCCGATGGGCTTTGATGCGTTCGGCATCCATTCGGAGAACTTTGCCATCAAAATTGATACCCATCCCGGCAAACTGATCCCTGACAATATACGTAACTTCACGGATCAGTTGCGACGTACCGGGAGTATGTTCGACTGGAGCCACGCTGTTTCTACGACCGATCCGGCATTTTACAAATGGACCCAATGGATTTTTATTCAGCTTTACAAAGCCGGGTTGGCCTATCAGAAAGAGGCGCCGGTCACCTGGTGCCCGTCCTGTAATACGGTCCTCGCGACCGAACAGGCAGAAAATGGGGCCTGTGAACGTTGCGGGACGTTGGTCATACAACGGAATATGCGCCAGTGGTTCTTTAAAATCACAGCCTACGCGCAACAGTTGCTGGATAATCTGTCCTGGATTGACTGGTCGGAAAAAACCACGAGCGCGCAACGCCGGTGGCTCGGCCGCAGTGAAGGGGCTGAAGTCGATTTTCCATTGGATGGCCATGATGACAAGCTCCGTGTATTTACCACGCGACCGGATACGCTGTGGGGCGCCACCTATATGGTTCTGGCACCGGAGCATCCGTTGGTGGAAACTATTACCCCTCAAGACCAACAGCAGGCCGTGCAGGATTACATTCTGGTCGCCGGCCGTAAAACAGCGATCGAACGGGAAGATAACACCCGAGAGAAAACAGGCGTGTTCACGGGGGCCTGTGCGATTAATCCAGTCAATGGAGAAAAGGTCCCCATCTGGGTGTCCGATTACGTCCTGATGACGTATGGTACCGGGGCCATTATGGCCGTCCCGGCACACGATACGAGGGATTTTGAATTCGCCACCAAATTCGACCTGCCCATCGTCCGGGTGATCAGCGCCGGCGACGAGGATGCCAAAATGACCGAGGCGTACCTTGGCGAAGGCCTGATGATGAACAGCGGGCCATTTAACGGGATCGAAAGTGCCACGGCCAAAGCCAAAGTCATTGATTGGCTGGAAGAAAAAGGGATCGGAGAACGGCAGGTTAATTTCCGGCTGCGCGACTGGTGTATCAGCCGTCAGCGATACTGGGGCCCGCCTATTCCTATGATCCATTGTGAGGCATGCGGCGTAGTACCGGTACCCGAAGACCAATTGCCGGTCGTTCTGCCCTACCTGGAAAACTTCAAGCCGGACGGCTCCGGAAAAAGCCCGTTGGCCCGTGATGAATCGTTTCTGCATACCACCTGCCCCGAATGCAGCGGGCCCGCAAAACGGGAGACGGACGTCAATGACAACTTTCTGGATTCAGCGTGGTACTTCTTCCGTTATCCCAGCGCCGATAAGGACCATGTGGCGTTCGACCCTGAAATAACAGAAAAGTGGTTGCCGGTCGATATGTATATCGGCGGAAACGAACATGCGGTTCTGCATCTGATGTACACCCGTTTCATTACGATGGCTTTACATGATCTGGGGTTGATCTCGTTTTCGGAGCCGTTCAAGATCTTTAAAGCCCATGGCCTGCTGATTAAAGACGGGTCTAAAATGAGCAAAACGAAAGGCAATGTGATCAACCCGGATGAATATCTGGAGCAATTCGGTGCGGATACCTTTCGTACCTATCTGATGTTTCTGGGCCCCTATCAGGAAGGCGGCGACTTTCGTGATGCAGGCATTAACGGCGTCCGGCGATTTTATGATAAAATGTGGCGCTACGCGACGCAGACGACATTCAGTGAAGAACCCGTCATCAGTTCTTCCTTGCTGGCTCTGCTCCACAGCAAAACAAAAGAAGTGACCGATGACCTGGCCGCCTTGCAGTATAACACCGCCATTGCCCGATTGATGGAGCTACTGAATGGCATGCAAAGTCAGACGGCACACCACCGGGAAGGGATCGAAAGGCTATTGCAATTGGCCAGTCCCTTCGCGCCGTTTATCACCCAGGAGTTGTGGACCCAATTCGGTGAGGAGGGTATGATCTGCGATGCGACCTGGCCAGCGTACGATGAATCGCTGATCAAATTTGAAACGGTCGAGTTTGTCATCCAGATCAACGGAAAGGTTCGTGACCGGATCGAACTGCCAACGGACACTACCCAGGCGGACGTCGAGGCCACCGCCCTCGCCAGTGAGCGTGTGAAGCAATGGACCGATGACAAGAAAATAATCAAAAAGATCTTCATACCGAATAAATTATTGAACGTGGTCGTAAAATAGATCGGAAGTGGGCCTGTGGGCAGGATGTTCCTTTACGCACAGGTCCTTTGCCCGTATACCCACATGCCCACATCCCTCTTATCTATCCTGTTGCCCGTATACAACGCCGCTGATACGTTGACTGATACGCTGGAAAGTATAGCCGCCCAGAGTTTCACAGACTTCGAAATCGTTGCTGTGGATGATGGCTCGGTAGATCACAGTACTGCGATCCTTAACGCGTGGCAGAAACGCGACCATCGTCTGAGGCCCATATTTGAATCACACCATGGCCTGATCGAAACACTGAATCGCGGATTGAGCCTGTGTCGTGGAGCACTCATCGCCCGTATGGATGCCGATGATCTGATGCACCCTGACCGCCTGGCGAAACAGGTAACTTTGCTGGATGCACAACCTGAAATCAGCGTCGCGGGATGTCTCGTCAACACATTCTCCGACGGACCGGTGGGCGAAGGTATGAAGATCTATGAATCGTGGCTCAATAGCCTGATCGAACACAAGGATATCGCGCGGGAAATCTTCATCGAAAGTCCGATTGCCCATCCCTCAGCCATGTTTCGTCGTGAGGAGATCCTGGCGCTGGGTGGCTATCGGGAGCGAGGCTGGCCTGAAGATTACGATCTGTGGCTGCGGTATCATGCCGCAGGGAAACAGTTTGCTAAAGTGCCGGAAGTTCTGTTTTACTGGCGGGAACATGAACAGCGTGCTACCCGCACGGACAGCCGCTATTCGGTCGAGAATTTTCTCCGTACAAAGGCGCACTATCTGGTAACGGGCCCGGTCAAAGGTCGCGATGCCCTGATCGTATGGGGTGCCGGGCAGACAGGCCGCCGATTATCCAAACATCTGATCAGGGAAGGACGATCGCCGGATATATTTATCGACATTTACAAAAATAAAATAGGCCGCACGTTACGTAATGTACCGATTATCGGCCCAGACGACCTCCCGGCCGTCTGGACACGGTGGCAGAATCCGATTATCGTCATCGCCGTTTCGTCCAGAGGGGCCCGCCACCTGATCAGGGAGACGCTTGGCCAACTCCATCTTATCGAAGGGGTGAATTACCTGTGCGCCGCCTGAGGAGGGCCTATTCGATACATCTCATAGCTACTATTGACAATCTATCGCGCATCCATATATTTACACTATAATTAAAGGTTTCCAGACAAGAGTTGTATCTAGGTCATTCCCAATATATATACTTTCCTTTTCGGCAATTTTGATTTTCAATCCGAAAGCCGAAATCTGCAATAGAAATCGATCTAAGGAGGTCGTTGTGGCAGAACTTGAGAAAGAATTAGTGGAAGAACGCACCGGGTTTTCTCGCCGGGGCTTTTTAAAAGGGTTGCTCGCCGGTGGTGCCGCCGTTTCGCTAGGCGGCTATGAAGCCGTCGCCCAGATGGTAGGTGGCCCGAAGGCCAACGCGGTCCGAGGCTGGGGCGTAGAACCCGGCCTCGTACGGCTCAGTGGCAATGAGATGCCTATCGGTCCGTCCCCACGTGCGGTAGAAGCCATCATGCAGCAGATGTATGGGTTCAACCGCTACGGACGGGACATGACGATTTACAGCAAAATTCCTAAATTGCACGGCTTGCCAGTCATAGAATCCGAAAACTCCTTCGGTGCCCCACCGGGCTCGTGGGTAACCATGAGCTGCGGCTCGTCGGAAATTCTGTTTGCGGCCGCTGCCACCTACCTGAAAGACGGCGGGGAGACCATCGAAGCAACGCCGGGGTATGGCAATATTTCCGAGATGGGCGAAGCCTTTGGGACAACCCCACGTTGGGTGCCCGTGCTCAAGGATTATCGTCATGACCTGCCCGCAATGAAGGCGGCGATCAACAGCAATACAAAAATGATTGTGATCACGTCGCCGGGTAATCCGACGGGCGTGTTGGTCTCACCGACGGAGTTGAAGCAATTCGTCGAAGGGATCCCATCCAATATTATCGTCTTCGTGGATGAAGCCTATATCGATTTTGCCCGGAATCCGGAAGATCGTATCGGCGCTGCACCCCTGATCAAAGACCATCCGAATGTCATCGTCGCCCGGACGTTCTCGAAAATTTACGGTATGGCTGGTCTGAGCGTGGGCTATGGCCTGGCTCAGCCGCAGGTGATCGACAAGCTGAACATCAACAAAGGCGGCCGGGTTAGCGTCCTGTCGATGTACGGCGCCAGCGCCGCACTGGATGACGTGGAATATCTGGATCGTGCCCGCAAAGTTACCTGGGCTGGCAAAGATTATTTTGCAAAACACTTCAAGGATATGGGCCTTGAGTATGTACCGAGCGAATCCAGTTTTATGCTGGTCAACGTGCGCAAGGATGCGGACGAGGTGTGCCGGAAACTGCTGGACGAATACAATGTCATCGTCGGTAATGGCAAGCAGCGGTGGGGCATGGATACCTGGCTACGCGTAACCTCCGGCCTGCCGGAGGAGAACGAAGCCTTTATGTCCGCCCTGAAGAAAGTGCTGGTCAGTAGCTGATCAGGATGTGCTTGGTAGGTATACTCCGTACTTTATCAAACCTTTCATGAGGTTTTTCAAAGTACGAAGTACCAAGCACATAATACGGACCGTAGCCGACCGCTCATCCCATCGCCGCCACAGCGTCCGCTTCGGTAGCGTATATCGTCGTAACGCCGGTCAGACGCATGATATGGAATGTTTTGGCGACCAGAGGGGCCAGGGCACAGAAGGTCAGGGTCCCGCCGGCCTTGTCATATGCTCAATAGCCTCAATAAGGAACGAAATACCAACGCTGTTGATGCTGGGTGATTTATCCAGGTTTAGAATAAACCCACCCATCCCCTCTTCGACCAGTTCCCGGCAAGCTTGCGCGATCTTCTCACCACCCGGATTGTTGATGTACCCATCCGTGTAAATAATCGCATACCGATCGGCTTTCTTGACCGCCACTCGTAGCACATCCATCCTGCCAACCCCTATTTTGTCTTTTTCACCATGCGAATAGCCGTTCCTTTCACACTCGAGGTCATCTCCACCTGATCCATAAGAGATTCGATCAGGGTTAGTCCCCAACCCCGTTTGATCAACTTCCCGGGGTGACTTGTTTTTCGATCAGCCATGTGGTCCCGAAGCTGATCAATATCAACCCCTTCACCAAAATCCTGGATGACCACTTCCAGTATATCTTCAAGCAGTTGGACTATAATATGGATTTTTCTGTCTGCACTTTCACTATGTTCCACGGCGTTGATGCACGCTTCAATCACAGCCAACCGGATTTCTTCTATTTGCATATCGTCCAGATTGAGATGGCCCGCGACGGCCACGGCGGCCTGACCGACCATTAATTCTATCGACGGCCACATAGGCACCGTCAGCGTGATTTCACCCTCTTTAGTGGGGATTAGATCTGGAGACCGTGTATCTATGTCGCCAGGCAAATGGCCTTTCAGTTCATATATATTGACCTGTCGGGCCTGACCTTTCAATTCGATGGTCCGTACATAACCCATGGAGAACCGGTCCCTGACGTTGTGAAATACATCCTCGCTGATCAAAATTTGACCGCCGTTGGCAATGTCCACCAGGCGAGCGGCCAGGTTCACCGGCTCACCGATCACGGTATATTCCACCCGTTGTGTAGAACCGACATTGCCGGCAAGAACACGCCCCATACTGATCCCGACCCCCATCGAGAGCGGCTCTTTGCGCTCAGCCTGACGATGATCATTTAAACTCGCCAGGGCATCTCGCATGTCCAGAACCGTCTGCATGGCGCGCGCCAGATCATCCTCGAAAGAAATCGGTGCCCCATATAAGATCATCAGACCGTCCCCGGACATCCGGGTGATCGTGCCGTTATGCCGATGAATCACCTGCATCATCTCTTCATAATACTCATTCAGCATCGTGACGGTTTCTTCCGGATGCTGATCTTCCTGCATTCGGGTGAAATTGCGGAGATCCGTGAATACCACCACCACCTCCTTATAGGTTCCACCGAGACGGAGGTTCTCCTCAGATTGCAGCAGCATTTCAGCGACATGGTCGCTCACATAGCGTTTAAAGATCGTCCGAATGGACTTTGTTTCTTCCAGAAGCTGATGGTTATAAATCGCGATGGCAATCTGGCGGGCCATCGTCATGAGGAGCGAACATTCATATCCGGCGTAAGGAAATTGTTTAAACCGCTCACTGACGCAGAGTACACCGACCAGTTGATGTGCTACAATGAGCGGGACGAGAAAACAGGAAGGCAGGTTATGCAACTGATCTGGCAGTTCCGGGGCGAGATGGTAGAGATCGGTTCGAGTTAAAGGGCGATTTTCTTTGACAAGCGCTGCAACCCGGGTCTTATCCATGGAAATAGCCGGGACACGTTTATCCAACCCACGGGCCGTTTAAACAAACAGCAGGTGTTGATCTCGATCAAAAAGACATAACGCCCCCTTTGAGATGGTCAACTCGCCAAGGACCAAATGAAGCATCGCTCGCATGGCGGTATCAAAATCTCGGGTCGAGATTAACATTTCACTGAGATCGTTCAGGGAAGACAGGCTGAAGAGCAACCGATCGATCTGATCCTGGGTATCTTCTGATTGGGGTGTCATAGTAGGGCATGCGGGATATGAAATCCCGAAGGAATCGCTGTACGCCCACAGGGCGTCATCCACCTGCAAGGCATGGGCATCGCTGTGCTGATCTCGATTTTACGTATCATATATTATGGTATCTTCCTATTCATGGCCTGTTGAAGAGCCTGTTTGAATGCCTGCAGGATCAACGGTTTCTGTACAATAATCAGATCGGGCGGGAGGTCAACATCTTCTTCTATATCACCTCCGGAGGCCAGAATGATGGGTTTCCGGGGCGCGAGATCCCGAATCGCCCTGGCGAGAGTAAGGCCATCCATCTCCGGCATCAGCATGTCCGAAATGATGAGATCAAATTGGCCCTGATGAAAAACCTCCAGGCCTTCCCTTCCCGTTCCGGCCTGCATCGTGGTATGGCCGTCTTCCATCAGATAACGGACCACCAATTCGCGTTGGGTGACATCATCTTCAACGACCAGAATGTGTAAGGGATGCGGCAAACCCTGTCCCTGGGCTTTGACATCTACAGACGGATCAGTATCAAACGTGGGAAAATGGATGCGAAAGGTCGTGCCTTCGCCAGGCGTGCTATCTATATCCAGCGTCCCCTGGTGTCGCTGGATAATCCCGAAAACCATGGCCAGCCCCATCCCCGTGCCGTGATCTCCTTTGGTAGAAAAAAACGGCTCCAGGCATTTTTGACGGACCTCTTCTGTCATTCCCGATCCGGTATCACAGACTTCCAGTAACACGTGGCTCGGCACATCGGTCGGTGAGACCGGTTCGGCCAGGCGTGTCCGCAGGGTAATGGTCCCGGCCGCGGTCATGGCATCCACGGCGTTAAAAATCAGGTTGATAAACATTTCCCTTAAATCCGTATCGTCTCCAGAGATCACAGGTATATCAGCCAGGTCGCTGCCTACCCCGACATTAAACCCTTTTTCAGAAGCCTGAGTCCCCCATTTGGGACGGGTAATATCGATGGCTTGCTCAATCACCTCATTTAACTGAACAGCAACCATCACATTGCCTTCTTCACGCGGCCGGTAGAACCCGCGGAGCCGCCGGAGAATATGGGTCGCGTCTTTGGCAGCCAGATTGATCGTTTGCAAATCATGTAGAACTTTTTCTCTGTTATCCAGCATTTTGGGAAAAGTCATCCAGAGTTCGGTGTAGCCTAAAATAGCCGATATGGCATTGTTTACATCATGGACAATACCCCCTGCCATCTGACCAAGAGCCCGGAGCCGCTCCTGCTGAATAATCTGGTTCTGTGTGTTTTTCAGTTCGTGCAAGGCCGATTCCAACAGTTGATTGGAATCCTGCAGGTTGGTATACAGACGCGCGTTGGCCAGGGCGGCCCCCGCCAGGCCTGCGAACGCAGAGACCAGACGCATATCCTCCTGGTTAAAAACACCTGCATCCTTATCCAGAACACCCAAGATACCAAAGACGTCTTCTCTCTCTTTAATGGGTACAAGAAGCATATTCTGAAAAGGAAACCCATCGAGATTGTTCTGCATCGACCCCTGTCCGGTGGTCATCACGCCCGCAATCAGCGGATGATGTATAAAATACCGGGTCACGGTTTCTCTCTCGATTTCAGAGCAGGCAATAATCTCCAAAGCATTGTTTTCTTCAGCTCTCAAACATAGGAAACCCGCTTTTAAATCAAGCAACACTGATAACCGGGTCAAAACTTCATCGGTAAGCGCATCAATATCTAGCACTGAGGACACCGATACGCCGAAATCATACAGCGTTTCCAGTTCAAGGATCTTATGCGTCAGGGCGAGTTGCGAATCTTCCGGCTCGTCCGATGCCTGTCGACCGGGAAAGTCACTCTGATCATTAGACATAGGTAAAGTGTAAGGCGGTGGGTGGACGGTGGACTGTGAACCAAAGAGCCAACGTGCCAGTCATAAAATACAGATTATTGTTATATGTTGAAATAAATCATTGAAAAAGTCAAGAATTTGTGCTTCGTAGAATATATCAGATTGCCATTTACTCTTCTCTCGCCCATCATCACGGGCACGTATCAGGCCTAAGGACCAACACCATGGACACCCTCACTTCTTTTTTACATGGCCTCAACTTTTTTCGAAAAGTGCCTCTTGAAAAGCTGAAACAGATTACCGCACCGATGCAGGTCCTCTCATTGAATGCCAAAGATACGCTGTTTGAAGAGGGCGAAGAGGGCGATGCGGTATACATAATTATAGACGGCACCCTGGGTATTATACATGAGGGCGTGCAGGTCGTGACACGCAGCATCGGCGAGATGGTGGGCGAATTTGCCTTGATTGACGATCATACCCGGAGCGCAACCGTCACAGCCGTTTCCGATGCCTCTTTTCTTCAATGGCGACGGCAGGACTTTACGACCGCCATGGCTCAAAATCCGATGTTGCTCTGGGCTATCTTGAATATCATGGTTGAAAAGCTGCGGGAGAGCACGTCCGCGCATTCGGCCTCTATACAGACGACCGCCCTCACAGAGCCGGAATTGATGACGCTGCCGGGCGATGAGTGGGTGCCAGAGAAAAAGATCATTTACCGCAGCGCCCCCATGCATCAAATTTTTTCACTGGTGGACCGCTTGCAAAAGAGCACCCGCAGTGTGCTGATTACAGGCGAATCAGGTACGGGCAAAGAAGTACTGGCCCGCGCGCTGCATGCTCAGAGCCCCGGACGTAATGGCCCCTTCGTCGCATTGAACTGCGGTGCGCTGCCCGAAACCCTCGCTGAATCCGAATTGTTCGGACATGAAAAAGGGGCATTTACAGGGGCGGCACAAGGCCAGCAGGGCAAGATTGAACTGGCCCATCAAGGGACGCTTTTTCTCGATGAAATCGGCGAACTGCCGCTGTCGTTACAGGTCAAACTGCTGCGTGTCCTCGATGATGGCCGCGTGCTTAGATTGGGCGGGGCTAAACCCGTGGCGGTGGATTTCCGTGTGATCGCAGCGACCAACCGGGATGTACAGAAGGAAATCAGCGAAGGCCACTTTAGAGAAGACCTCTATTACCGTCTTGCTGTTATGACCATTCACATCCCGCCACTTCGACAACGCCTGGACGATATTCCCGTGTTGACGGAACGGTTTATGGAAGAGCTCGCCACTCAGACAGGCCAGGCCACTGTCGCCGGATGCCCTCGATTATCTCGTACATCAACCCTGGCGAGGCAATGTCCGGGAATTGCGGAATACCATCGAGCGGGCATTTATGCTTACCACGGAGACACTGATCACCCTGACAGACATGGAAGATGGCGACTGGGCAATCCTTTCCGATCCGAGTATCGCCGCGTTCGCCGGCCTGCCTTCAACCACCGTTGAAGATCTGTTCAGCAAATTTTCCGATGGAGACCAAACCGTCAATGTCCTTGAGTTCGTAGAGCAGACGCTCATCGAACTGGCCATGAAACAGGCCGACCGCAATATGAGCCAGGCAGCCAATCTGCTGGGCATCAACTATAAACAGGTCGCCAGACGGTTGCAGAAATATGACCAGGAAGAGTAGACCAGGGCCGGGGCGTATCAATAGAGAGACAATGCCTGGTTGATCAACGCGGGATCACCTGTATACTGATCCTTCAGGATGCCCTCGATCTCCTCCCTGGCCAAAGGCTCCTTGTAAGACCGCTTGCTGGCGAGGGCATCAAACATATCGGATATTGCTACAATGTGTGTGAGCCGGGTGATCTGCCCATCTAATGTGCGTCGTTCGGAGCCCGATTCGCGGCGCTCATCCCGCCGATCATCGCCTCCACGAGGAAAGGCAGTCGTCTGGAATTCATGATGGCCGGCGACGATCCTCTTCACCTTTCGATACAACTGATCTTCGAGTTAAATATAACCACGACGCGGGTGCGTCCGAACCGCCTCACGTTCTTCCGGTGTTAGTGCTGCCGGTTTTGAGAGTATCGCCGTATCTACATCCGTCTTACCCAGGTCATGAAGAACGCCCGCATACCCGACCGTTCGGATATCGCTCCCCGGTAGCTGATTTTCGTATCCCAGATCAACGCACAACAGAGCAACCCGGAGCGAATGGTCGTAGGAATCGTGATGATGTCGTCGCAGCCGCTGGAGATATTTTTCAATCGGGCCCTGGCTGATGAGGCCGTCCAAGCAAGAGGCGCTGCGGGCATCTAAAATGCGTGTCATGGGCGGTTGTCCTTTTTTTCTACCTTTTTAATTAAAAAATCAAACTTTTAGAGCACCGTACATGACAAAACGATATCCTTCTTAATAAACAATTTTGAATAATGGCAGCTTACCCGCTCTCAAAGAAGAAAGTCCATGCGTATAAGCGTATAAGCCTCCAAGCCCTGATCGCCTACGCGGTCCCATATTTGATCATGCTCTACGCCATCCATGTGGGCTGGATGACGCCAAACATCAAGGCGAATCCCCACTACTTCTGGGCGCATCATGCCGGGACGGGTATGTTGGGGGCCATGCGGCTACCGGGGCTATGAAATGGCGTGTGGAAAATTTGGTGGGCGTTTATGGTGTACGACGATATCCATCAGCACTGGCGGCTGTCCGGTCATGAATTCGGCCCGATTATTTCAGCGTGTCGATATGGACTGGGATTTGTAGTCAGCGATCTCAACACCATAATGGGAACCGTCAGTCTATTCGCGGCACCCATCTTCGGCACGGATTGGGCGTCGGACCACTTTTTCAACCAGTACGGTGCCTCCCCTATCCACCTCCTGTCCCATTGGGTAGGTTATTACGACCTGAAATATGATTTTGCTCAATGGGTGAAGGCCTATCTTTCCCCGTCTCTGGGGATGGTGATTGAACGGTTGTGAAGGGAAGGGTGGGTGGCGGTCAAAGGTGCGCTGTGGGTACATACATGCCTTTCAGAACGCCTTTTATCAAATACACCTTTGATACACTTATTTTTTTGCCACCCGAAAACCGATGTGATCCCGCTGGCGCTGTGGATAACTCGAAGAGCGCGATGCACAACGGATATAGCTTTCACTCGGACTGTAAAACGAGCCCCCTCTCAATACGCGGTGCCCTCGACCGGTTAGATTCTCACGGCCATCCTCCATACAGTACGGATACGCCGCTAACACGCTGCTCGTCCATTCCCACACATTACCTGCCATATCGGATACGCCGTACGGGCTGACACCGGTTGGGAATTGATCGACGGGGGTCGTTGTAAATGTTTTCGCATCCTGCCCGTAATTCGCACGGGGGGTCTGTGATACTTCGTTGCCCCAGGGATACACCCGCCCGTCTCCTGTGCTTGTCCCTCGTGCTGCTTTTTCCCACTCTGCCTCGCTCAATAAACGCACATCGGCCCATTGGCAAAAGACCTGGACGCTGTCCCATGACACGTTCGTTACGGGATGATTTTCTTTTCCTGATGGGATATTCCGGTTGATCCAATGACCGGGGACCGGATGATCGGTGGCGCGTACGAAGGGTTCATATTCTGCGTTGGTGACCGGCGTCCGGGCAATGAAAAATTCGGCTACGGAGACCGGGTGGGCCGGATATTCATTGGGCAACGCCAGATCGTGTAAGCGCCTGGGATCGTTACCCATCTGGAACTCACCAGCGGGTATATCGATCCATTCAAGGTCTAAAGGTGTGGGTGCTGAAGCGCCTGTACGTGCTACACGAAAGCCGAGATATACGTCATTGGTATCCGGTACAAAAGCGTGGCGATCCGCCGCGCGAACATCGCGTGCGCTGTGTACATAAGATCCACCGCGTACGGCACGGGCTTCCCGACTGGTCGGTTTTTCGCGGCCATCATAGCCATCATACGGATAGCCGAACGATAGGCTGCTCGTCCATTCCCACGCATTCCCCGCCATGTCCAGGGCACCGTAGGGACTTGCCCCTTGTGGAAATTGGTGAACCGGGCTGGTCGTCATGAGACGATTCCCAAAATTGCACCGGGTTGCATCCGGAGGCTCGTTGCCCCAGGGCCAGATTCGGACATCCTCGCTACGTGCGGCCTTCTCCCATTCGGCTTCGGTGGGCAGGCGCACACCGGCCCATTGGCAAAAGGCTTGCGCATCGTGCCAGTCGACATAGGTCACCGGATGATCGGCCAGGCCCACAGGTATTTCACCATTCAGCCAATGCCCCGGCTTGGTATGCCCGGATGCACGAACAAATTTGGCGTATTGTGCATTGGTTACGTGTGTACGTGCCAGTTGAAACGCATCGATAGACACCCGATGGCGCGGATTTTCATTCTCATATGGCACGGCATCACCGGCCGGATCGCTTCCCATCCGAAATGAACCAGCCGGGATGGGAACCCAGTTTGGCGTGTACATAAATGCTATCTCCCGCGAAAAAAATGGGTGTGGAAAAAGAAACACATTTGGCACGATAAGGATTACGTGTGGTATTCCGACGTTTGGGGGTTGTCTGCCTCAAACACCCGGTGTGCTGAAGAGGAAAGCTTTCCGGCCGTTTCGGCACGGGCCGCCCAGTGGGCGGACACCCCTTTATTCCATCTGGCAGGACTTGCCTTGGGATCTGGGGTCCGGTACGCCATCAACAGGCCCCATCGGGTCAATGTATCTGGTAGACAAGGGGTCACATGATGAGGCATGTGATGAACGAACGACACCATACTTCCGGGGGGCAGCACCAGCCGTAGGATCTCCAACGGTCTGCCTGTAATGGGGTGGGTTTTACCTTTCATCCAAGCCGCTTTCATATCCTCATCGTGGTCCGTCCGAACCGAGCTCCATTTGTATGGAATGCGATAGAGATGGGCACCGGGGATGACGGCGAGCTGTCCGCCACTCTCCACCGTCGCCCCTTCCGGATAGCATAACGTGCGAATACACTGCTGCTGTAAAAACTCGGTGGTGACTGCGTGCCCTGTTCCAATGAGATCCTCGACTTCATATTGCCCCTCACGATATTGATGGGCATGCCAGTGCCGACCGCTTGAGCCCGGCGACCTGTTAAGCATTAAGCAATGGTCGAGCAGGAACCGGCCACCAAGGAGTCGGGTGAACAGGTGCATCATCTGCGGGTGGGCTGTGGTCACATCGTGTATGAAGTCGTCATACGCACCCGGGAAATATTCCGGCATCATGCCTTGTGATTCAAAATCGCGGGTGGCCAAGGCAGGGCCCGGACCCAATAGCCCCTGGTCGTACATGTATGCACGGAGTACGGGGGCCATAAAGCGCATCTGCTCCGATCCGCCGCAGCAAGCGGTGAGAAACGCACGCGAGATCTTCTCCGGGTCCGGCGGCTGTAACCCCCGTCCTGAAAAATCAATGGCGGCCCAGTCCGTGTCCATGATGATCTCATCGTTCATCTGTTGTAACTTCTTCAGGCTGGCCGTCCATTGTCTTCGGCCGGCATCGGTCAATATGCCCGCCCAGACCCAGAACCCATCGTGCTCGAAGGTCTTACGGTCAAAAGCATGCAGCACGTCCGGCCTCAACAGGTCATCTACACGACCGGCCGGGGTGATCTCATCATATTCCATGTTCTTCGCCTCCATAAAACGGCTACGCTTTCTTCTCTTCCTGCATTGAAGGCACCCGCATCTACCCGTGGGCACACGTTTGCGTGAAGAACCGCCTGAGCGTGAAATATAATACGCCAATTTCTATTTTCATCATAAAAAATGTCATGATAGCTTGTAACGCACCATATGTCACTCATTCCTGATCGACACCACCGGATTGGCCAGCGCCGCCCGGAAGGACTGATAGCCCACCGTCAGCCACGCGATGACCAGCGCCAGCCCGCCAGCCCCAATGAAGGTAAACAGCCCCACATCGGTGCGATACGCAAACGACTCCAGCCAATGGCTCATGGCGTAAAAAGCCAGCGGCATGGCCACCAACACGGCCACCAGAACCAGGATCATGACCTCTTTAGCCAGGAGAACCAGGATATCGGCGACGGATGCCCCCAGCACCTTACGTACGCCGATTTCCTTGATCCGTTGCCGCGTTGCAAACGCTGTCAAGCCGAACAACCCCAGGCAGGCGACAAAAATGGCCACGATAGTAAAGACACTTAATATCCGAACGATGCGCTCTTCCGCACGGTACTGGCGGTCGTAATCCTGATCCAGAAAGAAATATTCCATTGGGCGGCCGGGTGAGAAGGCATCCCATCGGGACGTGATAGACTGAATCGTTTGCGTCATGTTGTCGGTATTCAGCCCGATGGCCACATAGTTAAACTGATCTGGACTGATACGCAGGACCAGCGGTTCTATCGCCTGTTGCAGCGCGTGAAAATGGAAATCTTTGACCCCACCAATAATCGTCCTGGTATCAAAAAATTGCCGAGTGAGCCGCTGGCCAATCGCTTCATTCGGATCGTTCGATCCTGCTGGACGTGGCGGTAGACCATCTGGAGATAGTTAGGTGACCTTTTGAGCCTCTGGGGAATTGTGAATTGTGAATTGTGAATTGAAAACCAAGGTACACGACAACAATTCTCAAGAGATAGAAATTAGACAGAGGTAGATAAGGTTGGGAACCCGGCACAAAAATATAATCGGTGAAAATATATCAAAATGACCGTCATA
>Ga0114999_10000058_pt1 | contig 138641 bp, 121 predicted proteins | sample ArcticOcean_MG_C_3_FD_89820 | JGI IMG/M metagenome (GOLD analysis project Ga0114999, IMG submission 89820) | Marine microbial communities from western Arctic Ocean - ArcticOcean_MG_CB8_126 | ecosystem: Environmental > Aquatic > Marine > Oceanic | place: Arctic Ocean: Canada Basin | collected...
AAATAAAAATTGAAATAATCATAATCTGGAAATTTGTAGGGCCGCCAGAACTTTCACCATCATGGGCAGAAACTAATGGGACAGACAAAACTGAAAGTATCCCTGATAATATTAGACTAAGCGTACGCGTACGAAACTGCATATTTACTTCTCACAGGATATCATGATAATGTTTTGCAAAAGGGTTGTGCTGACTCATAGATCGTCTTTGCCCCAAGCTTCGTACCGTTTGCCTTCGGAGTCCACATTTACTTTACCAGACAGGATATTCTCGGCGTTGTTGGGTCCGCTAAGAACGAATGATTGAGGTGCATCAGAGGGAAGCCTGGATGAGGTATCGGAATCCCTCAGATCTTCTTCCACAATACTTTGATGAATTCATCAGTGATGAGTTTTAGTGCGTTATAGCGAGGAGTCAATATCTTTCTTGTCCCTCAATCGGGCAGAAGTGATTTGCGGGGTTGTCTAGTATAGCCGAACCAACCGACAAGCAATAGGATGGACATTGTAGTTGAGCCGAATCTACAATGGATATTGAAATCAGATCGACTGACTGCAATACCGTTCACACACTAGTGATTGTGCTCACCATCACCTTGGCCGGATGCCGCCTCCCAGCACGAATCTTCGGAATCACTGGATGCTCCTTCCTCCTCTAGACATGGATGGTGGTTAGTGAACACATCGACCTCGGTGAGCCAGGGTTCGATAATCCAAGCATGAGTCATCCAATAGTTGCCGAGATGAATGTTAGTCCCATCGGATGAGTGGCATTGCTCGTCGCTGATGTCCTCTCCGATCACAAGGAAGCTGGAGTTAGTGAAACAAAGCGTTTCGTGTACATGCCACCAGTCGTTGTCACCTGGAAAACCCTCTGGAGGGTTCTCAGAATCAGTGCGAATGTACCATGCGAATCCTACCAGCTGCGCATCCTGGTCACTGCTGGCGTACATGAGGAACTCAGGTTTCTCGAAATCAAACTCCCCGTCCATTCTAGTTCCAACAAACTCAGGATTGAGAGGGTCGAAGTCATCATTTCCCATCGAGAAGTCACCGAGTCGGACGTGATGCGTGCCCATGCCCGTGGCATAGTCGACAGCCATATGGAATCCGTCTGCCTCGGCATCTGAGACCGTGGGCCACTGCATTGCCCACGCGATAACAGCTTCGAACTGCTCTGTGAGGTCAATACAGTCCTGCCATGTCAGCATCCCCTTCGTCATCCCTTCATAGGCCGAGGCTAAGTGATCGCCATGACTCTGGTCATCACCGTGACCAGATCCCTTCGAGTGACACCACCACGGACGCATCGACACATCGATCTCGGAATCCGCACAGCCATCACTGGTTGCAATCTCATTGGCTGGTGTGAAGGGACATGGGTCGTCTGTATCGACGAAACCATCTCCATCGCTGTCCCGCTGGCTGGATGAGCAACCGTTCTCATCCACATCCATGCCAATCGGAGTCTGTGCGCAAAGATCGTCAACGTCCGAAACGCCATCATCATCCTCGTCAGTGGCTCCCACGCAACCGGAGATCGAGCCTCCGAGAAGTAGCAATACCATCAGTGTGGTTCTAAGATTCACACTCCGATGATTATACCCGGGATAATAAATCAATTCATTCAATCCTCAATACATGTCGTTAGTGATAGAGAGGGTGCTACTGCTGAACCCTTTGAGAAGTGAGTATGCTCAGATGTTAATCGAATATTCCTCACAGAGCGAAGGGGCTGAAGAACAGAGACCACGTGAATGATATTGCATAGATGACTATCAACACGATGATGAAAGACCATTTCATCTTGGAGGAAATCAACCATGAGTAACCCTCGTAGATTCGCCAATCGTTTGCCCCAAGGTAGTAAACAAGACTAGATAGCTGTGCAATGGATCACAATTCCATGAGAGGGACAGTACTCACGTCCCTGATGTTACTTTCTATCGCTCTTACTGGGTGTTTGGGAGAAGAAGACACAGAGCCATCCCAAGATATGCCAGAAGTTACCAATCTGGAAAGCCAAGAAATCGAAAACTCCATCCAGAAAACACAGGATGATTGCGAGGAAAGAGGTGGAACATGGACCAACGAAGACCTAGAATGCTCTTTCCAAGAAGAACCGAAAGAAGAACCGAAAGAAGTGACGGAGGATTCGGGGCCGATCAACATACCACCATGCAGCACAATCGCCTCAGAGGGACTCAATCAAACTAGCAACCCGTCGGACTGGCCAGAGATAAGAAATGGCCAATGGCTTGCGATAGATGGGTTAACCAACGTATCCTACGCTTCGATAGAATTCAACAACGACTCTGACGTCGTCGTCGATCACCGATTAGATTGGATGTGTGGATATACCTACTCAGTCAAGGTCCCAGGCGGGTATAACGCCAGTAATCAATATCCAGTGTTTCTCTACCTACATGGCCAGGTTCAGGATTCGGTCTTCTTCAACAACATGCTAACAAACAACTTCCATATTCCTGAAGATGACAAGTATATCATAGTCAGACCATCAAAACTCGAGTTGGATTGGGACCCGAAGAAGGCATTGGATGTCCTTGAGGACGTAAAATCGCACCTCAGTGTGGATGATGACCGAGTCTATCTTACGGGATTGAGTATGGGTGGGAGGGGCACCTTCATCGTGGCAGCTGCGTTACCGGATTACTTCGCAGCAATCATGCCCCTGAGCCCACACCATGAGCCAGATTCCTACCTCCCCCTTGCGAAGGACGTAGCCCACCTTCCGATTTGGATGAGCCACGGAACCGCAGACAACACCTCCTCGTACGAAATGGCAGAACAGATGGCTGAGGATCTGACTGAGTTGGGCGCCGAGATTGAGTTTCATCCAGTGGTCGACGCGGGTCATTACATTTGGTTCGCCATCTACACCGATCCCTCTGCCATGCAATGGATGCTATCTCACGTCAGAGGACAGTAGGTAGGGTTTGATTCATAGCTTAGTCCCAACTTTATCGGAGATATTCTTTGGAATGTGAACTCCAGTTCTGAGATCCTCGTTTGGAATCGGATCCATGAACCTACTCTCGATTGGCAGAACCCCAGCCCACCAGGGACCACTCAAGTCCTCTTCGTCATCATTGGCACCGCCAGTCCGAATTTTCGCAGTCGCATGTTCAATGTCGACAGCAACCACTGAGGTTGCTCGTAACTCCTTTTCAGTTGGTTCACGGGCTTCCTCCCATCTTCCTTGTACTAGAGCATCGGAAATTACTCTGAGACTCTCGAGCTTCTCAACCCCTTCCAATTTTCTACCACTGCCGAAGGCCACTACGGAGCGATAGTTCATGGAAGAGTGGAACAGAGAGCGAGCCAACACAATCCCATCCAAATTGGTAAATGCCAAACATAAATTCCTTCCAGAGCCCGCCTCTCCAAGAAGACGTGATGCCTTGGCTCCGTGGAGATAGATGGTCCGCCCTGCCCTGCCATGGATGCAAGGTATTGCGAAAGGACGACCCTCTTGGATGAAGGAAACGTGACAAATCGGTGCCGAGTCGATAATGTCGTGAATGGTTTCCTCATCGTAATGAGCGCGGTCGGGTATCCTCTTGATTTTGCTGTGTGACTCCTTGCTATACTCGGGCATGACTCGTGGAGACGCTCTCCTTTTGAAAACCTATAGAGTCCAATACGAATCATAGTAATCGATTGATTACTATATCGTTCAGACGCTACTCTCTGAGTCGTTTCTGAGTCTTCGGAGATACATTCGGTGGACTTCCTTTCCGTTTGAGATTAGCTGAATCTTGGTGCGTTTGTTGCACTTTGAGATCTCGACATTGATGGCAGACTTCAGTAACTCGTCTTTCCAATCTGACATTTCAGAGTCACTGAGAACAAAGTCGTAGCACCTGCACGTGGTACTAGAGATCGAGGGTTTTGCTTCCTCATTCCAATCATCCCTGATTTTATCTTTGATTGTTGTCTGAATCGAATTAGTAATTATTTGGTAATAGGGTATGTAGCAATTTGAGCAATCGTCAGTTTTCTTCTTGTTCGAGGACTTCTTGAATGTTCTTCGAAATCCGCTTCCCCGATTACCCATATACCTGTCCGGGCTGGATGAGTGAATCAACCCCTCTATGATAAGTGCCGTCATAATGAGTCTGAAGATTAGACATACAAGTCATAGTAACCGATTGACTCTGAGGCGGCTCAGTCCCTAGTCACTGATCTCCACCAGTGAAGATCCCATGTCGACCTGATCTCCCTCCGAGAAGTAGATCTTTGTAATCTCCCCTGGCTTCGGAGCAAGGATCTTGTGCTCCATCTTCATCGCCTCCATAGTCATCAAGTGTTGACCCTTGCGGACCCTCTGGCCTCCCTTGACCATGACTTGTAGAACGGTACCGGGCATGGGCGCCTTCAGGCTGCCCTCGTTGGCGGAGGCCCGGCTACCCTGTTCGTGGAAGACGACCTCGTGGGCCCTACCATCTATGTGGACCCACCATGTGTCACTGGACCTGGCTATGTAGGCCAGCTTGGTTGCTCCCCCGACCTTGACCATCGCCCTGCCTGGCCTGCCTTCGGCAACCACTGACATCTCGGGGATGTGCACTTCGATTCCATCCCTCGTTAGCGAAGTGACTGAAACCGTGCCTTCGGCCTCCTGCAATGAGGCTTTGTACCTCTCTGGTTCGTCGGGAACGCTCCACTCCATGTTATCACTTCAGGGAAATGTTCTCCCGAGAGTCCTGAATGGATCCCCCTGGTGGCCCGTGTGGTCGTCGACGGCCTCAGTGCCTGCGATATGCTGCCTGTCTATCCCCAGCCTCTGGGCGGAGGCGGCTATCGCCACCAACATGGGGCGATCGGGATCGGGGCCGCGGAGCTCGTTGGGATCGGTGGAGTCCAGGAAGTCGGTGCTGATGCTCCCGCTCTGGAATAAGCCGTGGGCTAGTGCGTTTCGCAGGAAGTCGATGTTCGTCCTGACACCCAGGACGACGAATGAGGAGAGTGCATTGTCCAGCCTCCTGATCGCGGACTGCCTGTTGGAAGCATGGACAATCACCTTGGCCAGCATGGGGTCGAACTCGATGGTGACCGAGTCCCCCTCGCGCACACCAGAGTCGACCCTGATTCCTGGTCCCGAGGGAGGTCTCCAGACGGCGAGTTCCCCAATTGAGGGGAGGAAGCCCCTGCTCGGATCCTCCGCGTACACCCTGGCCTCAATAGAGTGACCGTTCTGTGAGACTTCCTGCTGAGAGATACCCAGGGGCAGGCCGGCTGCGACCTCGAATTGCTTCTGGACGATGTCGATCCCGGTGGTCATTTCAGTGATCGGGTGCTCGACCTGTATCCTTGTGTTCATCTCGAGGAAGTAGAACTCGCCGTTGCTGGTCAGAAGGAACTCCACGGTCCCCGCCCCAACGTAGCCGACCGACTGGGCCGCAGTTACGGCCGCGTCGCCCATAGCTTCCCTGATCTCAGGTGTGACTGCTGGAGATGGGGTCTCCTCGATCACCTTTTGGTACCTGCGCTGCAGGGAGCAGTCTCTCTCGTTGAGGTGGACGGCCCCCCCGTGCGAGTCGCACAGAACTTGGATCTCTACGTGCCTGGTCCTCGTCAGTAACCTCTCGATGTACACTGTGCCGTCCCCGAACGCCATCGAAGCCTCCCTGGCCGCAGCCTCGAACTCACCCCTGAGGTTCTTAGGCACTGAGACGGATCTCATTCCCTTGCCCCCGCCTCCTGCGCTCGCCTTGATCAGCAGCGGGTATCCTACCTTCGCAGCGGCACTGGCGAGGGCGCCTAGGTGATCTGCGCCCTCCTCTACTGGAATCTGGCCTCCCGGTATCACGGAGACCCCGGACTCGATCATCAGGGAGCGGGCGGAGATTTTGTCCCCCATCGTCTCTATCGCATGAGTGGATGGCCCTATCCAGCGAATCCCCGCGGACTCGACTGCACGGGCGAAGTCGGCTCTCTCAGACAGGAAACCGTATCCTGGGTGGATGGCGTCTGCGCCAGTTGACCTGGCTGCCTCGATTATCGCATTTCCGTTGAGGTAGGTCATATCGAGTGTGTCGCCCTCGAGGAGGACCGACTCGTCTGCCAGTTCAACGTGGAATGAGGAGGAGTCCGACTCCGAGAAGATTGCCACGCACGAGAGTCCTGCTTCCTTGGATGCCTGGAGGATCCTGACGGCAATCTCGCCCCGGTTTGCGACCAGGACCTTGGAGAAAGGCCTGGGGGCATCGGACATCCATTCCAGTGACATATTCAGCCTTCCCGGTCCTCTTGGGACCAGGTTGGCTTCCTGCCGTCGAGGAATGCCGAGAGTCCCTCCTGGCCCTCGGAAGAGCCGCGCATCTTGCTAGTGAGGTCGAGCGTCCATGACCTGAGGGATTCATCGTCTCCATCCCAGTGGTCAAGCTCCGCCACCATTCGCTTGGCAGACGTTACTGCAATGGGACCGGAGGTCATCACCTCAGATATCACGTCGGACACAGCGTTCGCCATGGCCTCAGCGGATTCTACGACCTCGTCGACGAATCCAATCCTGAGTGCCTCCTCTGAGCCAATCCTGGAAGCGAGCATCGCCAGTCTGCGGAAACCAGCACTTCCGAGACGACGATAGACGTAGGGCCCTATCACGGCCGCTGAGATACCCAGCTTTGCCTCCGACAGGGCGATCCTCGTCCTAGGCTCAGCGATTACGTGGTCCGAGCAGGCGACCAGCCCCGCGCCCCCTCCAAGGGCGACTCCCTGAACGCATGCCACGGTGAAGCAGGGGTGGGACCAGAGACCGTGGAACAGTCTGTCCAGCTTGTCCGATTCCTCCCGGTTCTCCTCGGGAGTTTTTCCCCCGCTGTCGCGCATCATGTTGATGTCGGCGCCGGCGCAGAAGTGCTTGCCTTCGGATCTGATGACGAGTGCGCGTAGATTCGGGTAGCCGTTCTCGGAGAGCAGATCGCCTGTGACGCCGACTGACCTATCTGCTGTCCATTCGAGAATCTCCGCCATCTCTGATATGATCTGCTCGTTGAGCGCATTGAAGACGTCCGTCCGATCAAGTGTCAGGTTGGCGACCGCACCATCAACATCCAGTCTGCACAACTCGGTCTCTGGCATCGGGTCTGTGGTCATTATTTCACATCCTGAACACGCCGTAGCGAGTCTCTGGCATCGGGGCATTGAGGCTGGCAGAAATAGATAGCCCAAGCATGTCCCTCGTGTCCCTCGGGTCAATCACGCCATCGTCCCACAGTCTCCCGGTGGAGTAGTAGGGACTGCTTTCGCGCTCGTACTTAGCACGAATCTCGTCCGGGTCCTCATTGCCGACCGTGGACAGCACGCTGGCCGCCTGCTCTCCGCCCATTACGCTAATCCTAGCGTTTGGCCACATGAACAGGAAGCGTGGGTCGTAGGCCCTGCCGCACATACCGTAGTTCCCGGCCCCATGCGAACCGCCGATTATCACGGTGAATTTCGGCACTGGTACACAGGAGACCGCGGTCACCAGCTTGGCGCCATCCTTCGCTATTCCTCCGGACTCGGCCTCCCGGCCGACCATGAAACCGGTGATGTTCTGGAGGAAGACCAGTGGTACCCCTCTCTGACCGCAGAGCTCGACGAAGTGGGCCCCCTTCAATGATGACTCCGAGAACAAGATACCGTTGTTCGCGACAATCCCAACCGGGTAGCCGTGAATTCTCGCAAAGCCGCAGACCAGAGTGGTTCCATAGCGGCGCTTGAACTCGTGGAACTTGGAACCGTCGACGATCCTAGAGATGACGTCCCTGACGTCGTATGGGGTCCTGTTGTCTCCTGGGATTATCCCCATCAGGTCCTCAACGTCATATGCTGGGGGCTCCGATGGCTTGGACTCTAGTCTGTGCTTGGGTGGGACGTTGAGGTTCTCGACTATGTTGCGGACCATCCTGAGCGCATCGTCCTCGTCCTCTGCGTAGTGGTCTGCTACTCCAGACTTGGTGGTGTGCACCTCCGCACCACCGAGGTCCTGAGAGGAAACCTCCTCCCCTGTGGCTGCCTTGACCAGTGGTGGTCCGGCGAGGAATATAGTGCCGTTCCCCTTCACTATGATCGATTCGTCGGACATGGCGGGGATGTATGCCCCCCCAGCGGTGCAGGAGCCGAGGACCGCGGCCACCTGAGGGATTCCCTTGCTTGAGAGTATGGCCTGGTTCCTGAATATCCTGCCGAAGTGTAGCTTGTCGGGGAATACCTCGTCCTGCATCGGGAGGAATGCCCCGCCCGAGTCTACTAAGTAGATGCAAGGCAGGTTGTTCTCCTCCGCAATCTCCTGGGCCCTGATATGCTTCTTGACCGTCATTGGGTAGTATGACCCTCCCTTGACCGTGGCATCGTTGGCGACAAACATGCACTCCTTGCCATGCACGAGCCCGATGCCGGTGACAATCCCGGCAGACCTTGCCCTTCCGTCGTAAAGGCCGTCTGCAGCTAGTGCGGATGCCTCCAAGAAGGGAGAGCCGGGGTCGCAGACCTCTGCTATCCGCTCTCTGGGAAGTCGCTTGCCGCGGTCCCTGTGCCTCTGGAAGTGGGGTTCGTCACCAGCCTTCCTGACGGCGTCCAGTTTGGACTTCAGGGCCTCTGCTAGGGAGATGTTCCTTTGCCTACGCTGAGCGAAGTCTTCGTCACTCGTATCAACCCCGTTAGGCAACCTCTCCATGTCACTCGCTCTGCCAGAGTGCGGGAGAGACTTCAATTGAATGGGCCGGGAGTCGTAAATTCACAAGTTAGACGCCAAGAGTTAGCCTGCCGACGTCCCTCAACCCGGGAGCCATCCCAACAACAAGCATGGCCACTCCGATCAGCAGCCTGAGGTGCTGCTCCCTTCTCTCGAAGTTGAGGCTGTAGAAGACGTAGTAGATGAGCCCAGCAAGGGCGAACTTGACGAGTGCGAAGAGCCAGACTCCCTCATCTAGTAGTCCGTGCTCAATCCCGAGTTTTTCGTTGGTCCACAGACCAGCATTGATGACGTGCTGGGAGGCCACATGCTTCTCCCCTAGGCCGGGAAACCCATCAATCCCAATCCATGTGGCGAGACCGTCCATAATCTGCCCCGCCACGGCTAGGAATACGAGTGGTTGGGCCATGATAGCCCGTGACCTAAGTGGCTCGATAATGGCCTTCTCAGGGAGTTTCTCTGCTGGAGTGGTCCTGTATTCCTCGTCAGTCATTCCTGATGGAAGTATCCCTGCCACTAGACCCTGTCTGGAGAGCTCCTCTGCAGCGCTGCTGCCTTGAGTGTACATCCAGTAGGAGACAATAGAGGGTGTCCCTATGACGACTACCAGAGGCCAGATACGATCCGTCGAAGGTGGATCGTAGATCGCGAATGAGGCGAGTGCCCCAAAGAATATCAGTGACCCCCCGACTCCAGTGAGGTAGACCATCTTCTGGACGTTCGAGAACAGGACCGAGAGCTCTCGGGACCACCAAGCGAACGCTATTGCGATGATTATTCCAAGGAGCATCGGCCAGAGGTTCAGTTGATCGCCAACCTTTCCTGAAATCGAGGAGGCGTATACGACGAATTGCATCAGAATCAGGCCGGAGGCGAGGATCTCGAGGTCATTCTTCTGGGAGATCCCCTCTCTCTCGGCACGATCCAAGGAGATTCCTGTTGCACCAGCCAATACTACCCAGAAGGCAGCCTGGAAGTGGATGCCCGGGCTGACGAAGTATGGAGCCATACCGGCTCCGAACAACTCCGCATCCTCTGCGACCTCTCCGAAGACTGCCCATGTGATGAATGGGAGCAGGGCTAGCACGGTGGTATCGCTCGGATCTATGCCAATACCCCTGAGCCAAGCGGAGAGGGCGACTACGAACAGTCCTAGAACAACGGCGTAGGTCATCGTGTTGACCGTGTTGTAGCCAGAATCACCGGTTGACTCCCCCTTTATCGGGTCGATGAAGTACTCGTTTAGGGACTCTGAGAGGAAGTTCTCTATTCCTGCCCACTCGAGCCCAATGCCGAGGAAAATCAGGAGGAAGACAGTCAGCAAGGCGTTGATCGCCCATCTCTCGTACGGATGAGCCTCATCGAGCGGGTTGTTCACGGGTCTACGGATGGTCATTCTCCCTTATGCGTGACGGTGATTCATTCCTCGTCGAAGCTGACGCTCTCGTCGTCTTCCAGATTTAGGGGCTTCTCGTCAGTCATCCTCTTGCGTGCCTCGGAGAAGCCTGGTACCATCGACTCGAAGGAGTCGGAGGCGATTGAGCTCTTGTCCCTGAAGGTCTCGAGGTTCTTCGAGCGGAGTCTCTGTCTCCTCTTGTCCTGCTCGAGGCCGAAGAGCACAGTGCTGTGCTCTGAGCCACCCAATATTCCCTCTATCGCAGGTGTCGCGAGCGAGAGTCCATCGTTGTCCCCCATCACTGCCACTGTTGAGCCGTAGACCGTGATCTCGCACCTTGAAATCTCCTCGATTAGTGTCCTTATCCTCCCATTGGTGCCGATGAGACGGCTCCGCATTCTGCGGGTCTGGTTCGGCTGACGCCCTACCCACTCCCTGATGTCATACATCCGGAGGAAGACGTTGTCCTCTAGGAGCTGGACTGCCCTTTTCGGAGAGAAACCCCTGCCTATCGCAGAAATAACTTCTGGGGCCTTCATCCTCTTGATTGGGTCTGGCTCCCCCTTCCAAGAGATGGACACGTCGCCGGTCTTGGAGTCTATGCTGAGGTCGCCCTCGCAAGCCTCTTCAATCATCTTCCGGGTTTTGCCGGACTTCCCTATGAGAACGGCTATCCTGTCCTTGGGGACTCTGCTGAGGTGCTCCATGGTGGTTCCGCGACAGTAACTGTCGCTTTAATCCACGCTAGTATTCTCCGATAAGTCGGGAACCGGCCCGTCCAGGACCCTCACTAGATTCTCTGCGACTTGGGTCTCGTGCCCCTTGCGTCCTGCCCATTCCGTCAGCCTCGTAACGTCCCTGACTAGGAACTCCTTGGCGTTCGGGTGCCTGGTGGTGACTGCCTGGCCGGCGTCGATGACCCATGGAACTCCCTGTCTCCAGAGGATGTTGTACTCGCTGAAATCGGCGTGTACGAGATCACAGGTCTGCCATATCACCGCTAGGATTTCGAGTAGGTCGTCGAAAACCGCGCCTGGATCGTTCACCTCGATGTCCTTCAGACGAGGGCTTGGAGTTCCCTCGTCACCGATGAACTCCATGACAAGGACGTTCTTGAGGTTGAAGAGTGGTTCTGGTACTCGAAGACCGCTCTTTCTCATCCTCTTCAGGTTCCTAAATTCCTTCCTCACCCAGATGTTCACCAGCTCCCTGTGTCGTCTTGAGAGGCCCGAGAATCGGGGATCGCCGTCTATGTACTTGGCTAGGCCCTTGAAGACCGCGTTAGTGGTATGGAATATCTTCACTGCGAGAGGCCCGTTTACCGAGGTTGCTCGGAAGACATGAGCCTCCTTCCCCCTGGCGATAGGGTAGTCGATCGTCTGTATTCCCCCTTGCTGCATCAGCTTGTGCAGGGCTAGTAGAGTTAATCGGTCGAAGACCTGATCGAAGACCCTGCGGTCCACCCATTCGAACTTCCCCTTCCCCATGACTCCCTGCAGGGAATCCTCTATGTCGTCGAACATCCGCTTGTACTTGGGCTCAGAAATCCACTCGTGCTTAGTCTCGGATCTCATTATCCGATCAAGATCGGGTTCTTCCCATTCCTCGTCCGAGGGCATCTGCTCACCCGAAGAAGGAGTCGATGTCGTCATCGTCTACGACTGGCTCTGGTGATTCCTTGGTGATTTCAGTGTCTGCCTCGTCCTCGAGACCCTGATTCTCCTCGGAGGATTCTTCCTCGGAGTTGCCGATGTTCGAGGAGTCGTCAGTAGACATTCCGAACATGTCCACTATCTCAGGAAGAACTCCTTTCCTAGACAGGTAGAGGGACTGAGTCTTGGTGTAGCGCATGCACACATTCGCCTTCTCGTCCTGGAACTCCCATGGCTGGATTACGATCAGGTCACCCTCTCTGACCCATTGCCGGCGTCGCATCTTACCGGGAATCCTAGCAAGGCGGGACTCCCCGTCCTCGCAAATAGAACGGACCCTCCGTCCGCCTAGGATCTGGTCTGCTATGGCGAACATCTCATTCACCTTTCGCTTGGGTAGGGGTACGCGTATCCTATCGCCACCAGACTCCATCTGCGCTAGCAGCTCTGTGTCTACTGACTCCTCCCTACGGGCCATCGTGCCTCGGTCATGGAGCCCCTATGTGAAGTTGAGCCTGCTATCAAGACAGGAGCGTAGTCGCGGCGTCCTGAGCGAGGCCCAACAGCCATTCGCTCGGAGGTCCGATACCGAATGCCAGCGAGAGGATCGCCATCGACACGATTAGTGCACGCACCACTGGGCTGCATGGGGGAGACTCTCCGTGCTCGTTGGGCTCGAAGAACATCACCATTCCCATCCTGAGGTAGTAGAACATGGAAAGGGCACTGTTGAGCACCACGGCTACTGCCAGCCAGAAGACCGGTTCGACGCTGATGGCCCATGAGAGGATGGTCGATGCGCCTCCGGTCCCAGCCGAGATGGTCACAATCCCATTGATCATCAGAAGCTTGGAGAGGAATCCGGAGAATGGTGGTACCCCTGCTAGAGAGAGCATGAATACGAACATGGATGCCGCGAGGAGTGGGTCTCTGCTGGCGAGCCCGTTCAGGCCAGAAACCCTGTGGCTGAAGCCCTCCCTCTCTATTGAGGAGAGCACCATGAATGGTCCCATCTTGAACAGGACCAAGACGCACAGGTGGAAGAGTATGGCCATTACTATCATCTCCTGGGCGGCGGTGTCCGCGAGCCCCGACCCGATTGCCGATACCGCTGCGAGCATGTATCCCGCATGGGCAACGCTGGAGTATGCGAAGACCCGCTTCGGGTTCTCGCTGGTAAGGGCTGCTAGGTTACCCCATGTCATGGTGACCACAGAGATTGCAGCTAGCGTCCCGAACCAGAATGCGGAACCCGATGCGGGCATGGCTATGGTCACTAGGAGCCTCAGCAGGGCGACGAATCCCATCGCCTTTGAGGCGGTTGCCAGCACCCCTGCGACCATCGAGGACGTTCCAGAGTAGGCGTCGGGAATCGCGAGGTGAAATGGGGCTGCTCCAACCTTGAAGCCAAACGCAACCAGCATCATCCCTACTCCCGCTGCTGCGAGTGGGTCTAGCGTCTCCATGGACTGCCAGGACTGGGAGAGGCTGTCGACACTGAGGTCTCCGTTCCACAGGTAGAGCAGTGACATCCCGTAGAGTCCGACCGCAGATGCGACCGAGCCCACGATGAAGTACTTCGTCCCCGCTTCCCCGCCTTCCTTTGACTCCTTGTGGAATCCGACTAGGACGTACGAGGAGAGCGAGGCGAGCTCCAGGCAGACAAAGAGCATGAACAGGTGAGTGGACTTGGCCATTAGTGACATGCCGAGGCCTAAGGTAAGGAGCAGGATGTGGAAGTCTGCCTGCCTCCTGTTGTCATAGAGGGCGGCGGTCTTGCTACTCTCGGTTTCCTCGTCGTCGCCCTCAGAGGGGGCAGGCGCATCGGGATCAGATGGGATCCTCTGGGTCGCAGAAACTGCGCATAGTATCAGGACGCTGATGAAGAGGTTCGTGAGGAGGGAACTGAACTGGTCGACCTCTAGGCTGCTGCCCACCTGTCCTGATGAGGGAGGGTCCAGCAGGGTCATCGTCGAAGCGACGAGAGCTGCAGATAACGTCGCCAGTGTCATCCAGTTGGGCAGCCGTGGGTCTCTGGTCGCTGGGAATCTCGTGCCGCCAATCAGCACTGGTATCCTGATGCTCGTGAGCGGGATTCTGAACTTAGCGTCCCCAAGGTTGGGGATGATGATTATGGCGGCGATGCCTAGAGTTAACACTAGCTCCGGCAGAAGGAGTTGGATGTCCATCCCTTCCAGCTCTGACGTCAAGGCCTCACCCCCTCTGACTGCATTGCTTCGGAGAGAATTTGAACCATGAACTCGGTGCTCCAGTATGACATCATGTCCCAGAAAAAGAACGGAAGTACCCCGAAGAGAACGGTTAGTACGCCAAGTATGGTCATGCCCGCATTCTCATGCCACGTGATGTCCCGTGGCTCGTGATGCAGAGTGTCTGGGAGAACTCCCTGATGAGGGTCGTTCGACTCGAAGATGGTCCTCTGCATCGAGGTCAGGTAGTATACAGCGGTAATCACGAGGGTGAGTGCTGGGAGGAGGACCAGCCATCCGAATGTCATCCAGAAGGCGATCATGATTGCAATCTCCGCTACGAAGCCTGCCATCATGGGGAGTCCAAGGCTGGCCATCCAACCGAGCATCATGTGTCCTGCCAGCCATGGGCTGTGGTGGGCAATTCCCCGCATCGACCCGATCTCCAGAGTGTGGTAATGATGCTTGAAGGCACCAGCGACGGCGAACAGGAGTGGGCTGATGATGCCATGAGCGAACATCATGAATAGGGCGCCTGCAATACCGAGGGGTTGCATTGTCGCGATACCGAGGAATATCAGGCCCATGTGGGACACCGAGGAGTAGGCGACCATGCGCTTGAGGTTGGTCTGCCCCATGCAAACCCAAGCACCGTAAACGAGGCTGGCCATCCCCAGGACGACTAGGAGAGGAGTGAACACGACGGTGGATGTTGGGAAGGCGGTGACGGCGACCCTAAGAAATCCGTAGGCGCCCATCTTGAGCATCACCCCAGCCAGAATCATTGAGCCAGCAGTGGGGGCCTGCACGTGAGCGTCTGGGAGCCATGTGTGAACGGGTACGCTGGGCATCTTGGTCGCGAATCCGATTAGGAGGAGGACCCAAACGAAATGCCTCAGACCCTCGCTCATCTGCCTGCCGCTATCGAGCATCGCTATCATGTCGAACGACCTCTCTGAGATGGATGCTCCCGTGTTGAAGTACATCACCAAGATTCCGATTAGCATGACGACGCTGGCGGTGAACGTGTAAATGAAAAACTTCATCGCCGCGTAGCGTCTCTCCTCGCCGCCCCAGACCAGGATTAGGAAGAACATGGGGATTAGCGTCATCTCCCAGAAAACGTAGAAGACGAATAGGTCGAGTGATATGAAAACCCCAATCATCGCGCCTTCCATCACTAAGAGCAGTGGATGGAAGTATTGCCCTTTCTTGGCATCCCACTCAACAAGCATCGAGAGGGGGACAACGAGGGCGGCGAGCCAGATCATTGGAAGCGAGAGAGCGTCGGCGCCTACGTGCCACGAGACGCCTATCTGCGGGATGATCTCGAACGGTGTATTCTCGAGCTCGTACCCCCCGAAGTTGATGTCCATCCAATTGATGTCGCCGAGGGATGTCACTGCTGCCCATGTGGAGATTGTCAGAAGAGCCAGTGCAACGCCCATGCAAATGTTCCTCGTGACTCCGGAAATCTGCTTGGAGAGTTTCTCGGGCAAAATGTGAGGTAGTGCCATCAGAGCGAGCCCGACTGCTATCGGTAAGAGGGAGAGTATGGTAAGTATCAGCCGCTCACCCCCCAAGCCAATACGAAAATCGAGAGTGTCCCTACAGCCACCATCAGGATGTAGTCACTGGCCCGTCCCGTTGTGACTCTTCGGATCTGGAACGAACCGAGGACTGAGTTCGCCGCGACCTTCTTGATGATTCCGTCGATGACGGTCTTGTCGAACCAGGCAGCGAAGACAGCGAAGGGGAGGACGGTCTTGGAGAGGGCTAATTCGTAGTAGTAGTCGAAGTAGAGTCGGTTCTGAAGAGCCTCAGAGAGGCTGGACTGGGACAGCTCCGTGGCATCCTGAGAGCCGAACATTCCAGAGAGTGAGGTCAACCATGCTACCATGGGCGAGGCTCGATGGCCCTCGGCCAGTTTCCCCCCATGGACTCTTGCGGCGATTATCGGGCCGATGATGAAGGACAGGAGTATGGTAGTCCAGCCGACGATTCTCAGATTGGGGTTCTTCGGCAAAAAGGCGTGTTCCAACTCGTAGATTATCGCCTCGAGAAGGCTGGGCTTGTGTAGTGCAAGGTGGTCGTACTCGCCTGAGAGGTAGTCGATAACTCCGAAGAGCGCGAGGAGGAAGCCACCGAGGAAGCTGATTACTGCCAGAATCACCAATGGCTCCTTGATCCAAGGGGTGGACTCGTGGACGTGGTTGACAACATCGTGCTTGGGCTCTCCTGCGAAGGTCATGAACCACATCCTGGACATGTAGAACCCGGTCATGCCAGCAGTGAGGAGAATCAGGATTGCAGGCCCAATCATCAGGGGCTCGTGCTCCAGTGCGGCAAGCCATGTCTCCGCGATGATTCCCTCCTTGGACCAGAAACCTCCGATAAGGGGAATCCCGATGATGGACATCGAGCCAATCATCATGGCGGTCGAGGTCACGGGCATCTTGGATGCCAGACCTCCCATGTTCCGCATGTCCTGCGGGTCGAAGTCATCGTGATCGTTTCCTCCTTCATGCAGGTGGTCATGGGCATGGTGCACCTCGTGGATGACTGATCCGCTGGCCATGAACAGCATCCCCTTGGCCATGGCGTGGTTGAATAGGTGGAACATTGAGGCTCCGAAGACGAAGGTGGCAGCGTGATGCTCGCCGTGGTTGTAGAACCAGAGGGCGGATCCGAGTCCGGTGAAGATGTAGGCGAGTTGGCTCATAGTCGAGTATGCTAAGACCTTCTTGATGTCATTCTGCACAAATGCTATCGATGCTGCCATGAAAGCGGTGATTCCTCCAATGTAGGCCACTATTAGGCCGAGATCCTCCAACCCTGCTACGCCATGATGGCCCACGTCTACGAATGGCACCATGCGAGCGACTAGGTACAGTCCGGCATTGACCATGGTGGCCGCGTGGATGAGCGCGGAAACAGGAGTCGGACCCTCCATTGCATCGGGGAGCCAAACATGGAGTGGAAACTGGGCTGATTTACCAATGGCTCCGATGAACATCATCAGAAGTGCCCAGAACAGTTTGTCTGAATCAACGGCACCATGAAGGGAGGGGTCTGCGAAGATCACTGAGAACTCGAGTGAACCATAGATGTCATAGAGAATCAGCAGCCCTACCATCAGGAATACGTCACCGACTCTTGTGGTCAGAAAGGCCTTCTTCGCAGCATATGCAGCACTCTCCTTCCAGAAGTAGAATCCGATAAGAAGGTACGAGCAGAGCCCCATGATCTCCCAGAAGATGAAAAGCCACAGGAAGTTGTCAGCTAGTACCATTCCAAACATGCCCATGGCGAAGAGAACGAATTCGGCGTAGAAGCGATGGTTGCGGTCCTCGTTGATTGGGTCCGTGTTCATGTAGCCGAGGCTGAACCAGCAAATCAGGAAGCAGAGGAATGTTGCGACGAATAGAAGCATCAGAGTTACTGAGTCTATCCAGACACCTACTCCGATGACCCTCTTGGAACTCATGGTGTAGTCCGACTGCAGAACTTCGAAGGAGATCCATTCAATCCAAGAAGTGACCTGGTGACCCGAGAAGTGGTGGATCTCTGCGAGGTACTCGATTAGTATCCACACGGAGACGGAGAGGGAGACTAGCAGGGCTGCGAGGCCAATTATCCCCCCTTCCTTCATCTTGTTCTTCCATGTCTCGTTTCCGTTGTACAATTGACCGGCGATGATGATTGTCGGGAAGGCGATAAAGGGTGCTAAGACGATTAGGAAGGCTGCATCGTACGATTCCATCCCAGAGATGTACAACGCGGGAACCATCAAGAGTACCGGTATGAGGGGTAGGAGGAGGTTGTACTCGTTGCTAGATTCAGTCATCAAATCACCTAGTTCCTGAGCTCCCTCGCTCCATCGAGCGAGATTGTCCCCTGCGTACTGTACAGAGAGAGTAGTATTGCGAGTCCGATTGCTACTTCGGCGGCTGCAATGGAGATTGCAATGGCTGTGAAGACCCAGCCGTCCACGTCACCATAGTGAGAGGCTGCTGCGACGAAATTCAGATTGGCGGCGTTAAGCATAAGCTCGATGCACATTAGCACGACGATTGCATTCTTGTGGTAGAATGTGCCAAGAAGGCCAATCCCGAATAGGATGACCCCGAGGGCTGCAATCCAGCTTGGGTCGATCATTCCTCGACCCCCATGTCCCAGAGGAGGTTGATGAGCCTCTCGTCCCTCACTAGGTAGGACGCGCCAATCATTGCCATTGCCAGCAATGACCCAAGAATTACCGTGGCCATCGTCCAGTCGTTGAAGATTGCATCAGCGAATCCAAGCGTAGTGGGTGCAGTGGATGAGTCAGAGTCCCAGATTGAGTGTTCCATCATCCCTCTCAGGAGGACTAGTATGAATGCGAAAATCCCTACGCTGGAAACCGCCGAGATTGCGTTCAAGGTAGGGAGTGACTCGACGTCTTGGATCCTGCGACGAGTCAACATCACCCCGAATTGGACCACTAACATCACCGAGCCGAGGTAGACCAGAATCTGGATTGCGGCGAGCATCTCCGCGCTGGCCATTAGGAATGCCGCTGCGACTGCGAAGAATGTGAACATCAGCCAGAGCAAGGAGTGAGCCACTCTCGAGGAGAAGACGCACCCCAGGGCTCCGACTATGGCAGCGCAGGAGACGATGACGAAGATTACCGACTCGAAGTCAAGCATAATCAGACCTCCGCCTTGGCTGCCTTCCTTTCCCGCTTGGACTTCTCCTTCTTGGCGCGCTTGGCCAGTTCCATGTCCACCCTCTCCTTGTGTACCGAGGGCAGTACTCTGGTCCTACCTGCATCCATCCAGAGGTCTTCTCTTGTGAAACCGGACATTCCGTCGTACTCGTTGGTCATGAAGAAGGACTCGAACGGGCATGCCTCCATGCAAAGGCCACAGAACATGCACCTCCCGAGGTCAATCCTGCCCGATACTATGTCCTCCTCTGCTGGCCTAATCGCGTTCAGATCGACGTCCTGATGGCCTGAACCATCCATCCAGTTTACCGTGGCTACGTCTCCTGTGATGTCAATAATCTCTCCGAAATCGTACTGCTGAGGGGCCGATGTGTGGTCCTTGACCAAATCGTGCTGCTCCTCGATCTCGTGGAAGTCCTCCCTAGGCATGGCAGCCAGACCTCCAATCTCGATCTCGCTGCCGAATCCATGCCATTCATCTCCCTCCTCGGCCGTATCCAGAACGTTCACCCTAACCTCCGAAGTCATGTGCAAGCAATCGTTGGGACAAGCCCTGACACACTGCTTACAAGCAGTGCAAGTCTCCCAAATCACCCCAATCCTCCCGTTGTAGTTCCCAGGGACGAAAAGCCATGGTTCGAGGTCATCCAGTCTCTCGTATGGGTACATCACCGTCACTGGCCTTTCCACGAAAGGCATGAGTTGGCTCGTCTCCCTATCAGCGGAGAACTTCTGTTCGGAGCTAGGGTGCGAGTCACCGACTCTTCTGGATGTCTCGGGATCTAGCATGTCAGCGGGTTGGGCGTGATATCCGTTCTTCAGGAACTTGAGCTTGCCGAGGAACGGGACTGTTCGCAGAGCGGTCTTCAGGGTAATCCACATGGGCCTGACCACGAGGTTTCGGAAGCTGGGGGTGCCGTGCGGGTGGTAGCTCATGTGCCCGCCTCCGTATCTGATGGACTAACAGAAGACGCTGTCTTCACTGCGGAATAGGAGGTGTATTGCCTCTGGAGATCTTCTAGTTTGGAGTCAGGGTGCCTTCCAGGGTATGCCTTTGTGACTGCGTATGTGCTGTATGGTCTCCTCATGCTCTCAAGGGCCTCCTTGTCCTCGTCGACAACAAGTATCACCAGCCCGACTATTCCGGACAGGATCATCACTACGGGTGCCACAATGCCCCAGCTGCCATCCCAAACCCAAACCCTGAGGAACATCGCTACGGCTAGGTTGGCTATGGACAGCGGGAGTAGCCATTGCCATCCGAACTCGAGAATCTGATCGGTCCGAACCCTGTGCAGTGAGGCCCTTATCCAGACGAATACTGCGAATAGGGCCCATGCCTTGATCAGGACCCAGACTATTCCGGGAATCAGGGATAGGAGGAACTCGAGGGAACCTCCTACGATAGGGAGTGACTCCATTGTGCTCTGGAAGGGAGCCTCCCAGCCACCGAGGAAGAAGAGCGCAAATAGCAGGCAGGCAGCGTAGCAGCGTTGGTACTCAGCCGCGAACATGAGCCCCCAGCGCATCCCCCCGTACTCGGTCCACCATCCCTCTACGAGCTCCGCCTCGGCTTCTGGCATGTCGAAGGGGATACGTTCCACCTCGGCTATCATGGTGATCAGGAAGAGGACTGCGCCTAGTGGGAGCATGAACAGATTCCACACGTTGGACTCTTCGGCTTGGAAGTCGACGATCTCTATCAAGTTGAACGAGCCGCTGATCACGCAAACTCCGAGGACTGTGATGAGGAGGGGAATCTCGTAAGCAGTTAGCTGGGCAGCCGACCTCATTCCTCCGATTAGGGTGTACTTGTTGTTGGAAGACCATCCAGCGAAGAAGACACCCAGGGGAGCCACCCCGAAGATGGCCATCATGAAGATTACTGAAAGTTCTGGGCTTGAGACGTAGAAGTGTGGACCGAACGGAATGAAGGCGAAGACGAGAACGGTCGTGGAAATGATGATCACCGGTGCGACCTCGTAAACCGGCCTGTCGGCTTCCTTGGGAACGATGTGCTCCTTGCCTGCGAACTTGGTGAAGTCGGCGAAGGCCTGGAAGAATCCTGGTAAGAGGAACCAATAGCCGTGGTAGCCCCTATTGTTTACCCTAGAAACTGCCTCCAGATGGTGATCGTTGCCCCATATCGAGTTCAGGGTCTTGTTCAGCCACCCTATTGGAGCACCCATGCCGAAAGGAAGTTGATTCCACCATTCTCCTGCAGTGACGCCGCTCTCACCTATCCAGAGGCTCCTGAGTGTGGTCGTGGCCCCAAGCCTGTCCATCAGCCGGCCGATGAACTTCCTCTCGATGTATGGTATTGGGAGCATTGTCAGCATCATCGTCGTGAATACTACGGTGCAAATCATCGTGGCCGAGAAGAGCCCTTCTAGAGCTGGTTGCATCTGCCCGAATCCATCTTGGAGATTCAGAACCCTGCCTAGTACGATGTCTTCGGGCCAAATCCCCTTCGGAGGAGAAATAGTGACTGTAAGATCGAGGTCCTTCGAGGGGAGGATGTCGTGGGCATTGTCCATTGACCATCCAACCAATCCCTCGACCCATCCTCTTAGGTCCAACCAGTCGCCAGTAGCCATCATATCACCTGTCTGTCTCCCCTATGCATGGGTCGAAGGAGCCCATTATCGCTGGAATATCGGCTACCTTGTAACCCACCATGCACTTGGATGCGTAAGGAATGGTGATGAACATGGGAGATCGGATTGAGACCCTGTATGGCATCTTTCCCCTGCCCTCGCCGCCACCGGCGAGGTAGAACATGGATTCACCGCGACTGTCTTCGAAGTGGTGGAATCCGGAAGCTCCCTCTGGGGATCTGCTGGGTGCTTTGGCGAGAATGGCGGGATCCCCTGGTTCGTGATATGTGTCGGCTCCGCGGGGAATCTTATCCAGTGCCTCCAGTACCATCATGGCACTGACTCTCATCTCCTCGACGCGGATTCGGTACCTGTCATAACAGTCTGCGCCCTTGATCGATGGGCGCTCGACTGGAGGCTCCCAGTCCAACTCGCTGTAAACAGAGTAGGGGTGTGCAGTTCTGATGTCGTAGTTTACGCCTCCGGCTCTTAGGTTGGGCCCGGTTACGCCATGGTTGACCATCTCCTCTGGTTTGGAGTAGCCGACCCCCTGGGTCCTGATTAGGAAGATTGTGCTCTCGTCGAACAGGGCCTCGTACTCTTGTATTCGATTTAGGAACAGGCTGACCTTTGCCCTTGTCCTCTGTGCGAACCCGTGAGGAAGGTCCCTCTTCACGCCCCCGACACGGGGGAAGTTGTAGTGCATTCTCGAACCACCGAGCTCTTGGAGTAGATCCATCATCATCTCTCTCTCCCTCAGGCACCAGACCATCACGGATAGGTTTCCGATGTCGGGACCATAGGCCCCCAGCCACATCAGGTGGGAAGCTATCCTCTGCAGTTCGACTGCGATTAGTCGGATGTACTCGGCCCTCTCTGGGACCTCGACCTCGAGGAGATCCTCAACTGCGTAGATGTAGGAGTGTGACCATGTGTTAGCGCTGGCATAACACAATCTGTCACAGTAGGTTGTGATTTGCGTGAAGTCCCTTGACTCACAGATCTTCTCTACTCCGCGATGGATGTATCCCAAGTCTGGCTCGGTGTCGACAACGGTCTCACCGTCGACCTTCACCTTGAGTGTCCAGAGACCATGGGTCATCGGATGCTGCGGGCCCATAGAAATCCACATTTCTGCCATATTCTCACCTCACTTGATTTTCCCGGTATCCGAAGGTTTCCTCCGGAATCCTTGGACGTCGTCGTACATCTCCTCGAAGTCGTGGTATCGGAGCTTGTGTTGCTTCTGGAGGGGGTGGAATCCAACTGGAGTCTCATGAGGTTGCAGCACCCTGCGCATTCCTTCGTGACCCTCGAAGTCTATGCCGACAAGATCCCACGTCTCCTTCTCGTTCCAGTCTGCTCCGACCCAGATGTCCTGAACAGATGCTACCGTGGGCTCTCTTGTTTCTGGGAGCGCGATTCTCACTTCGATCTCCAGAGGGATGTCTTTTCCTTCCAATTTTGATGGGTCCTTGACGATAGGTTGGACCATGCCGTCTACCACTGGAGGATCAGTGACTCCCATTCTCATGAAGTGGTAGATCACCTCCCAGTTCTTGTCGGGAGAACCCTCTGGCCAATGGATTCCTGTAATCATGGAACAGTAGTCTACACCGTGCTCAACCTTCATGCACACGGCCAAAGGACGCCAATTCTTGTTCGAGCAATCCACTGATACTATGTTTCGTGGGCTTGTGCCGTTTTTCCTCTCCGAAACCACTGCATCGACTCCGTCCATGGAGGATAGGGCGGATGCCATTGTCTCAGCGGCTGACTTTTGATTTGATGTTGGAACGACCTTGCCCAATTCCATCCCTCCTAGACATCTCCAATGATGATGGGTTTATTCGATTCGGGCGCGGCATCGTCAGGAGCCGCTCCAATTCGGATGATCTTCTGACGGAGCTTGTCGAACCCATCGATTAGAGCCTCGGGTCTTGGTGGGCACCCAGGGATGTATACGTCAACTGGAATGATTGTGTCAACGCCCTCTAGGATGTTGTATGATTGGAAGTAGGGGCCACCGGATATGGCGCACTCGCCCATAGCAATACACCACTTGGGCTCTGGCATCTGCTCCCAGAGCCTGACTATTGGATCAGCGAACTTCTTGCTAATTGGGCCATTGACCAGGAGTACGTCGCACTGCCTCGGGCTCGAACGGAAGAACACCCCGAAGCGCTCGGCGTCGAACCTGCTTGCACCGGCTGCTGCCATCTCAAGGGCACAGCACTTGATACCAAGGTGAAGGGGGAAAAGAGACTTTCTCTGGCTCCAGTTGAATACACGTCCAACTAGAACTCCGATAACGTCCTTGATTTTACTGGCCTTCAGGGCCTCGTCGGTGATATCGCCGACTGTGTCCACCAGCATTCTGCTGTTGAAAAGCGAGTAGTTCTGGCCATCTCCGTCCATCGAATCCCTCAGATGTATATCCTTCCTCTTTTCCTGAAGACGTGCCAAACCCCAAGGCCCATGAGGAGCATGAAGATTGACATTGTCAGTAGGGCGCTGGTTATCGCTCCCTCGTCAGGTAGCACCCCATTCCCCTTCTCGATGGCCATCACCCCGCCGAAGGCAAGGAACATGAATGCGATGTCGAACACTAGGAAGACTATGGCGTACCAGTAGTACTGGAAGTGGAAGTTGATGTCTGCATCCCCGAGTGGTTCAGAGCCGCACTCGTAGGTGGAGTCCCTTCGAATGTAGAGGGTGTGATCGGCCTCATAACCCGGGAGGAGGAGAGATCTCGTCTTGCTGGGATCTGATCCTTTCTGAGTTGGCCTGAGGAAGCGAGTGGCGATGAAGCTGCCAACCGGAAAACCGATTCCAACTAGGGTCATGACGGCTACAGGAAGGTACATCTCCGCTACAGTACTCATGGTATCACTCTCGGTCCCGTAGGGACCGTTGAACGTGGCCACGAAAATTACTGACATAAGCGTATCCGAACGAAGGCCTTGGAACTGTCAATCGTCGAGTTCCACGTAGATGGAGTCTGACATCATCCGATTCTCCGCTCGGATTCTGATGAAGAGGTATGTCACGGCGATTAAACCGACCAGAATAATGGCCATTGCAATTGCCTTCTGTGTATCTCCTGATAGTACCCCGATACCGACAGTTGACTCGACTGTCAGATCGATTGGTTCGCCGGCTACTGGTGTGTCCTTTGGTTGGACTATTACTGTGAAGGAGTACTCGTCATCAGCAATCATCTGACTGGGGGGTGTGACTCTCACGGTGACCTCTTTGGTTTGCCCAGGTTGAAGTTTGAACTCGTCGCCAATCACGTCTACTGTCCACCCCCTTAGAGAATCGCTGGTGAGGACCTCTATTTCCTCCTCTATGTTTCCATGGTTGGTTACAAATATTGTGAACTCTGTATTTTCTGGGTACGAGGATTCCTTCGTCTGACTGCTTTCCATGTCAATCTGCAAATCGTGGATTGACCGAATATCCACTACCAAGTCGACATAAGACGGAGTCTGTCCCGTATTCTTTTTCGATGTGACGCCCACTCTGATTACTCCAGATGTCCCGCTATCTACATCGAGGACTTCGAAATCTATGGTAATCGAGACATGCCCGTTTGCTGGTACAGTGACCTCATCTCCCTCCAGAACCTTGCCATCGGCGCTTATTGCCCTCAGAACCGAGGAATCCATGCCGGAGACGGAGATGACAACATCATCCACCCCTCCGTCACCTGTGTTTGCAATCAGGAATGAAAGGGATGATAATCCACCAGGAGGTAGAGAGAATCGCATCAGTGATGGGTCTTCACCCGGACTCTCGAATGCCACCGACATGCTGTAGTTGAAGTTGGAAACGGTCACAGTCAGAGATTCTGACATCATGATGTTTGTACCGACAATCCCAATCCTCACATCGAATGACTCGGAGTTGTTGTTGATATTGTCAGATACGAGGACTTCGAGAGAAATCTGTGCGGTTTCCTCTGATTGGATTGACAGTTGGGAAATCTCGTTGCCCTGGTCGTCCTTGAACCTAGAATCCCACTTTGTCTCTTCGCAGGACTCTAGGATATTCGGATCGCAGGAAGACAGGGCGAAGTTGTCCTGTGTGTTGCCAGTATTGGTTAGCTCTAATGGGAAAGAGACCCATTGTCCGAATCTCCCAGTTTGAGAATCGGAAGGAAGGTCGATGCTACCTGCATGAACAGCGGCCACGGTCACCGTTGCAGACACCTCATCCAGGGTGATTCCCTGTGAGTTGACGTACATCGTGATTGGGAATTCGATTCCAGACTTGGCATTAGCGGGGACGGTAATCTGCACTTCGACACTCTTCCTGTCACAGTTCGTGGAAGAGTTGCAGTGTCTGCCATCGATTGTGACATAGGTCTCGGAGAGCTCCACCTGCCACCCGGGAGAGAGGTCCTTTACTCCCAGAGCGAAGTTGTCCTGGCCATTCCCAGTGTTCGTAACCATCATCGAAGTTGAGGCAGTAGAGCCGGGGTCAACATTGCTGACTGAGGGATTTGAAAGTGATAGCGATGAGTCATGGATTTGACCCAGATTGACTCTGAGAAGAGATTCGCATCCTATGCTGCTGCCGGCCCTTCCTTGGATGAAAACATCCACTGAGCCAGGCTCAACAGAGTCGTCCGGAGTAATCTCGAATTCAAATGAGGTCGTGTCCTGTCCTTCGCCTGGTTCTGTCAGAAGTCTGCTTGTGGGAGTCTCGAAGTCGATCCAGTCACTTACGTCAAGACCCTCTGAAGTGGCGAATGCGCTTACGGTCCAGGCGGTGTTTCCAGTATTGGTGAGGGTGAACGAATTGGTCGCTGATTCTCCGGGATCCAGATTATGAGATGGTTTCTGAAGGGAGGAGTCGCACGTCTTGACCTCTGGGATTTTTAGGTTCAGGTTTAGACTGTCGTTAGCTTGGTCTGCGGGATTTGGGTCATTAGATACGGTGGCCTCAAGCACGAAGCAGTGATCTCCTGATTCTGTAGAGCTGCCATCGGGGAGATTTACTGTGACCGTTGCAGTATCCTTGTCACCGGAGTTAAGCGACATTTGCTGAGGTTCAATCGAGGCTTCGAGGCCATCCGTGTCGCAGTCTGATTTGGAGGCTATCGCAAGTTGGACTGTCGCGTCGTTCTCCCCTGTGTTCTCGACATTTGCCGTCCACTCCACCTCATCGCCCTCCCCATCGTAGTTCACTGCCCCATTGCTTGGGTTGATGTAGTCTAATTTGACAGAGTATTGGCCCCCTCCCTCGGCCGTTGTCGTGACCTCGACGTCTGCTTGGGCGTTTTCTGCGGGGTTGGATGCTACTCCGTTGGCATTGACAGTGGTGACGCAGTCACCTGATGCCTGGTCGGTGATGCTCACCGTGAGAGTGATGAGCTCCGACTCGCCCTCGCCCACCGAGACCACAGTAGAATCCAAGTTAGAAGAGAATCCATTGCAGTCTGACTCTTGCGAAGAGCTCAGAGAAACGGTCAAATCCTCGTCTCCTGTATTCATAATCATAATATCGTACTCTGCAGCGTCGTCGGTGGTTGCAGTGGAGTTAGTCGGGTTGGCGCTCAGTGAGAGGTCGGCGGACGCAATCACGGGCGTGGAAACGAAGGAGGCCAGTAGAAGAACGACAATAATGACCGTAGAATCTGGCCTTCTCATCAATTGACCGGGCCATTCGTCCCTCTAAGGGCTTCGGGCTCTGAGTGCGCCAATAATCACGATTGTGGGAGTTCTCATTATTCGCGGCTATTGGTCGCCGTGGTCATATTCAGGGTCTGCAACCCACTTCTCACTAGCAGGGTCCCAGAGCCATCCCGGATAATCGGGGAAACGCTGCAGTTCCTGATGATCCCCAGTTGGGGGAGCTTCCTCGACCTCCGAGTACTCGATGGATTCTTGCTCTATTACCTCCGAGGATTGAGTATCCTCCTGTTTTTTCTTTCTGAGTGAAGAGGTCCTACTAGGAATTATGGAAGAGAGGTCACCTCCTGATTTAGTGTATGCCAGAGCAGCCGAGACTGAGACTATAATCATGAACATTAGTCCTCCCAACACGTAAAGGATGGTGTTGGAGCCTCCTCCAGAGGGGTCGGAGAAGACTTCTATCTCGAGGGTTCTTGACTGCCCTGAGATGTCCTCTGCATTTGCCAGCATAATCGTAAGAGAACCATCTGAACCGGAGTCCGGTGTGAACTCGATCTGAACTGACCTTCCCTCTCCGGGTTGAAGAGTAACCAAGATTCCGTCGATTATCCTGATATTCCAGTCATCTGGACCATCTGTGACAATTCTGTTGGAGATGGCGACGTTACCAGTGTTGTGTAATTCTAGGTAGAGGTTTGTGGAGTAGTCTTCCCTAGCCTCGCTGAAGTTGACCAACGTCCATTCAACCTCTCTAACGGTGTCAACGAAGAGAGTAACTGTCTCCCTCACTTCTACACCATCTGCTGTCAATACTAGTGAAATCTCGGGCTCAGAACCAGCTTCCTGGCTCAATGGGATGGTGATTGAGCACCAAACCATTGCAGATTGTCCTGGGTTGATTCTAATGGGACTGACTGAACAACTTGAGAGCCAATCCTCAGTGGGAAGTGCGAGTGATACTTCGGGTTCCCAGATGGAGGTCCCTACGTTCTCCAGTTTCCAACCCATGTCAAATGGGCTGTTTACAGGGTGGGCTCCCAAGCCAAGGGGGGTTGCAGAAGAATTGATGTTGGTCCCCTCTACGAATACCACCTCGTGAAATGAGATCACAGGAATTGCCCCGGAGATTGCCTCCAGACTGAAATTCCAATCGAAGAACGCCCCGTCCTCCACTAGGAATCTGATCTCTATGAGACCACTGGCAGCGAGTCCGTTTCCTTGTATTGAAAAGGACCACTGAATGGAGGAACCCATCGGAATTGTCAATTCTTTGAGGCCTCCTTGAATTGTCCATCCTCCGGGTAGTGATTTCTCGATTGGAGTCATGATGATCTCTCTGTTCCCTTGATTGGAAATCTGGATAGATATCTCATGGAGTGAGTCTGCGGGGACGCCCCCCTCGCTCCCACCTGAAGCAAGGCTGAATTCGATAGAATCACTCGGTTGGATGGCCAATGGTATCTGGTATGACCAGACCTCTGAGCTGACCCTGGATTTTACCAATATCTCAGCATAGAAGATTGAGCCTGCAACTAGCATGACGCCCGGAGGTGTGATCATTATTCCAGCTGTGATTGAGCCCCCCTTGGATAGGGTCCCAGTGGAACCTTGTCTGGACCCTTGAAAGGGGCCCAGTTCCAGAAGTCCGATATCCCATCCAGCGGGCGATAACATTTCTATGTCATACGTCTGAGCTCCGTTGCCCAGATTGTGGATTTCTACGGAGGTATTTGTTACCTCATGGGAGTCAACTTGAATTTCTGCTGAGGGTAGGGTTACTTCTGGTTGGGCTAGTACGGGTACGTCGAAGAAAATCTCCAACTGTGATTCGACGTCGAAGTCCTCGTCCGTTGCAGTAATGACCATCGAATATGTTCCTGGATCAGGAGGAGCTGGGTGAACTAGGGTCAGATTCACCGTAGTCGACTCGGCCGGCCCCAATTCCACGTAAATCTGGTCGAAGCTCTTGAACCAGTCGAACTCGGCTCCGTCAATCATTCTGACGGGCTTTGTCACCTCGATGCTTGCGTTGGTGTCGAAAAGTGCAAGGTTAGTCATCACAATCTCCCACTTTGTTGTAGTATCGGAAGCATCCTGGAGAGTCTTCCAAGACGACTCGGTTGAAGCTTGAATACCCGGGGCACTCACATCTATTGTCATTACAAGCAAGTTGTTGTCCTCATAGAGTTCATCCAATTGGCCCCCGGGATCCACTTCAATCCTGATTTCAGTTTCTCCCTTGTCCGAGGCCTCGGGAGTCCAATCCCATTCCAGTCTGACCTGGTCTCCAGGGGACATTCCCAATGACTTCGTCTCCAATGGGTCTCCGTTGATGTGTGCAGAGACGAAAACCTCGGCGAAAGAGCCGGAGCCCTGGTTTATCACTGAGACGGAGAAGCTTGTCAGCTCTCCGACTTGAGGGATGGGGGTGGATATTTCGAAAGAACCGGGGGGAATGGAAGGATCAGGAGTCAAGTCATTGACGTTGACACCTCTCACAGCGATGGCAAATGGTTGGTAGGTCCTGCCCCCTCCGTGGGAGAAATCCTTGACCTTAACGTTCCAGATACCAGTGGATGCCGAGTCGATCAGCACTACCTCGACGTTATTCTTGTCATCCTTTTCCCCGCCTGTTGTGGACCTACCATTAGTAAAATCGTTACCGAGGTAGGTTACGGTCCCATCTGGAGAGGTGACTTCGAGATTCAGGTCGTTCCTGAGCTGAGTTCCCGAGAAAGTAGACCCAGGGTAGTCGGACCAAGCCAAAACTACCTTGAGCGGCTCTCCTGAACGTGTCACATCAAAGTTGTATGATGCCTCTTGTCCGCTTGACAACCTTGAACGATCATCGACGAAGATACCCACGTCACTATCTGGGAGAAGTGTGTTGACCAAGTTGATCCTCCCCCATCCCTCGTCATTGTTTGGGATGTCGCGAATCCCCATGTCTTCTGCACCTAAGATTAGCATCGCCTTCACCAGCGCACCTTGGGGCTCAGGCCTCTCGGCGATCTCCATGAGGTACTCTCGGATAATGACCGATGCACCTGCTGCTGCTGGAGCGGCCATCGAAGTACCGCTGTACTCAACATACCACTGGTCATTGAGATTGTTGGGTGCCTCGGTGGCTTCCTGTGCCTTACATGATCTAACGTAATCTCCGGCAGCCACGATGTCCGGTTTTATCCTCCCGTCATCAGTGGGGCCCCTGCTGCTCCAGTAGTACATCTCATCGGCAGCATTGCTGCTGTATCTGTTTACATGAGCCCCGACGGTAATCACGTTCTTCGCTGTCCCAGGGGGGGAGACTCCGTCGTCCCTCTCGTTTCCAGCCGCGAATAGGACGGTCATTCCATCGTAGGACCAGTACTGATCCCAAGTTGAGGTTCGGTCATCTGCATCCTCGGATTGGGTAGAGTAGTCCCCGCCTGAGTCCCAGCTACCCCAGCTGTTTGTATGGATTCTAGCGCCTCCGGAGCTGTAAGCCGAGTTCAGAAGTGAGTATACCCCGGGACCCGAAAGGGCCCCGGAGTCGTCATCCTCCATTGCCTGCAAGTAGAGCTCTGCTTGAGGCGCGATTCCCTCGTAGGAGGTCGAATGGCTTCCGGACCCCAGGACTGTACATGCCACGTGCGTCCCATGCCCATCATTTGTGTCGGCTGTTGACCCATCGTTTGCCACGTCAATTCTCTGAACGATCCTTGAACCGAAGTCTCCGTGATCGTGATCTATCCCCGTATCTGCAACCGCAACCCTCTGGCCACTCCCATTCAGGCCTGTGAAAAAGAACTCTTCCACAGAGTTTGCTTCCATGTGTGAACGAACGAGATTGTTCCAAATGGATAGTTCTGGAGTAGAGGAGACGAATGCGACCTCGGGATTCATTGCCAGTATTGGGATTGATGTGGGGTGGATAGTTCCGAAGTGTATTCCAACGGAAGGCGTCCACTCTCCTTCTAAGTAGTTCTGAGTTAGTCGAGCAACAGAACCAGTGAGTCCGACTCCGGGTGAGTCGAGCCTCACTAATTCTGCATCCTTCCACCCAATCACCTCAACCTCGGTAATTGACTGCTGGTCCCAGAGCCTATCTTCTACGATTAGTGCAAGTGGCACTGGGTGGCTAGCTACGACGAATGGTAGGCTGGAGATTGTGCCAAGTTCTTCGCTGGTTCCCTGGATGAGGAAACCAGAGGGGGGGATGGTAGTCCTTACAGCTACATTTGCAGCTTCAAGGATGCCTTCCCTAGCATCCCAGAGACCGGTTTCAGAGGAAATCAGTACTATCATCAAATCTGATCTAGTCCTCATCATGGAAGACGGGATTTCAGAGTCAAGAAGCAAGCCAGAAGTGGTGTAAGTTCCTAATGAGGAGTCGGCCCATGTGCCTCGCTGTCCCTCTTCTCCTTCGACAATGATTGGAGGGCCAAGGTCTCTGACGCTATCTGGGTCCGGGGAAATCTCAATCCGAGTGACATCCTTTGACAGTTCGTCACGCATTTCGTCATAGGACTGGGACTCCTGGTTTGGAAGACTCAGTGTCGATGAGAGGAGGACAATGAGGACGAGAACCGATACGTGTTTCTTCATCGTTGAACCTTTTTTTTCTCTCGCTTTGATACTATGGGTCACTCGTGGCTTCAGATGCGTAATTGGATTAGAAGAATTCGAAAGGCGTCTGATCAACGAAGGACTCCCTTGTCCAATCTCCTACTGCGTGAGTCCAAGTATAGAGATCCCTCTGTGCGTCGTTGTCGATGTACTCCAGTGTTATCTCGATGAAGTAGTCGTCCCATACAGACTGCCCTAGCACGATTAGTTCCAGGTCGTCAGACGGAGTATTAGATATCGAGCTATGAGCTGGGAGTTTTGAGAGGTAGAAGTCATGCCGGTCTATCTCTGCCCGTTCAGAGTCCAGGAACCTGATTGTCAGGCTAACATCCTCGATGGCCCGACTTCCCTTGTTGTCTAGCTCTATGAGGACGACATGCCCCGAACCAGCCTGCATGTATACGACTTCGACATCCACGTTCTCATAGGGAATAATCCACATGATGGAGAAAATCGATGCCAGTGCAATCAATAGGGTCATTATCGAAGCGAAGACGACTCGCTTAGGTGTGATGGCATCGGTGACGTCCTCGATTTTCTCTAGAATGACGTGAGCGACTTCTGAGTCCGCCTCCGAGGCCTTACCGAGAATTCCACGTGGTGATTTCATGACATCCCCCCCAATGTAGCGATGACAGTGAGAATTCCCGATGATACTGGTTCTGGGGCCATCCAGTGGCTAGTTGAGCCGGTGAATCCGGGAATCATGTTCAGTAACGAGAGATCAGATGCGAATCCATTGACTCCCAGGGTCGTCCCAGAAGGGATGCCGCCTGTCACCTGAGCGTCGAGCATCACCCCTCTGAGGTCTACATCGATTCCGTTGACCTCTGCAGTGGCTCTTGCAGAGATGATAATCCTGCCACCCTGAACATCCGACACCTCAATCAACTGATACCCTGGAATCATCACGGACACTCTTCCGAACTCATGAATCTGGATGTTGGCACTCTTCAGATTCTCTCCAAGGGCTTCCATCTGTTCGAGAACAACTGGAGGGATGGTTGGGATGTCTGTGGCCCTGAAGTACAATCTGTCGACGCCATCGCCGCTCGATCTAATGTTCAAGCCGAAGGATTTGGTGGGCTTTATGGAGAGTCTGTCTGATAGCCCCTCTGCCATGAGAACCACGTCCCCCTTGCTGTTGATTGCCCTCCCCCGAGCTTCGATGTAGAGGGACATTCCTTCGCTGGATGCAGAAAAGTCGAGGATTGGCATACCTTGGAATGCTAGATTCTGTGTGATGTCGAAGTTCAAGTCCGGTTCTGTTGTGAGATTCATTGACCCCGGCACTTGAGTCAAGAACATCGTAGCAGGCCACCATGATCCCTCCATCCACTGCATCTGCTGAATCATAATCGAGCCAACTCCCAAGTCTCCCTTCCGATACTGCTCAGGGACTGTGACATCCATCGAGAAAGCATTCCCTAGGCTTGCTTGTATCTCGACGGACTCAGGGATGTCTTGTACCATCATCTCAGTTCTACTCCCAGCCTGCCTATCCAGTAGCAGAGCATGGAACCATTCGAGTCGGTTGGACATCGAGTAAAGCGTCGAGGTGGAGATCTCGGTAATTCCTCCAACCGTCTCAGTTCGGAAAACCGAGTCAACCAATAGTGAGGTTGGCTTACCCACAGCAAGACCGTCGATTGTGAGGAAGACGTCTTGCCCGTTGACGCCCTTAGAGGCGATGACTAGCTCTGAATTGAATGGCTCCCAGCCTTCCAAGCCGATTGTTACGGCCCAAATCTCGCCGCTGGAAATCATTGTTCTCGAAACAGAGAGGTCAACCAAGGCGGGGAGATTCGGAATCCAAGTCTTCAGATGGAAGCCGTCTGAAATACCAGTGGGTGCGGAATTCAGAACAATTCCGTGGACCCACTCTGGTTCTTCGATTGAGTCTGCACCCATACTTGACTCAATTACTAAGTCAAAATTTGAGTCGGCTTCGAGACCCAGAGAGAAGGAGAAATTCCCATCGCCGTTACTAGATCCAGTGGAGATGTCCGTGGTTATTCCAGATAGAACCCCGTTTACCGATCTTCCCAAATCCGAGAATCCACCGATGAAGAATGCGACCCCATTCATTCCCTGTGAAGAGTTTAGTTCGGGTATGTCAAGGGAGGGCCCTGCATCGGAACCAGTAGGAATCTGAACCGACAGGCGGGAGGGCAGGGGATCGATCTCAGCTAGCACGTTCAGCGGGAGGTTCTCACTTGAGGGGGCGTTTCCGATGTTGATGCGCATTGTGTTCTTTCCCTCTATGGTGGCGAATGCGGTGCCAATACCAGCATTTCCAGGGGCACCCTCCTCAAGGGGAGGGATCCACCCCACCTCACTGACTCCGGATACAGTGGCTGACAAAGATGAGGAATTGCTCATAGGATCGTGATGGAAGAGGAAGTGGTCACCAACCATGGACAACGGCTCTGTGGAGTCACTAATCTGGGCCTCAATCAGGTCGATTGCGGAATCTGAAGACCAAGAGAGAACTGAGCCCGATGTAGTTGAGAAAGAGCTGGGGAAGCCGGATATCCGTACGGCCTGTCGGTGGGAACCGTCGAATCCAGAGTAGATAATCGAGGCTATTTCTGAAGATGCAGAGTAGTCAACCCCACTAGCTGATACCGAGATGGTAATGTTGTTGGGAATGTCGGATAGCCATGCAGACTGGTAATCTGAATCCTCCAAAGAAGACGTCTGGTGACTGACGTAGGCCAATCTGATATCCTCATTGGAAACTGTCTTGAGAGTCAGTTCCTGAGTGTCGGAGGAGTTAGAATCAACTAGAGAGAAGGCTTGGAGTCCAGAGAAGTTAATGCTGGCTGCGATTGGGACCAGGGGATCCTTCGGCCCATGATCTGTTTGAATCATACCAAGTCCGCGGTCTCGAGATAGGATGACGTGGTTTCCCGGTGATGTTAGATGGTCCGAAGATCCGATCTGCATCGAAAGTTCGTCTAGTGGGAATGGATTTCTTGATGCTAGCCAATTATCAGTCATGAGAAGGTGAATCTCCCTTCCTGAGATTCCTCCAGCGTCAACGCTTCCACTGACCAGCTCTACTAGTGTAGATGGGACTTCATTCAAGATACTCCCCACATCAAGGAACACGTCAACGACATTGAGGATGACTGAGTCTACTATCTTGGAGATGAAGTCTAGATTATTCCCTGAGTCTAGAGAGTTGTTCGATTCCGCTGAACCTCCGAGTCCGAATGACCCGTACACTGCAACTGCAGATGGAATTGAGTCTGCGAAGATGTGTATGCGTCTGTGATCCTGACTCTCCCCCCCACGAGAGAACCAAGACGTGTAGTCCAACTCTTGGATTGGCTGGACTGACCTTACTACGATCAGACTATCTGGTGGGTCGGCTGGATTCACTGGCAGTGTGGGGTCGTCTACGTTCTGACTGCTATCGCGAGTGAAGTTCTTGATTCCAATGATTAATCCCAGTCTCTCCGGGATGTCTCCCGGTAGTTCTGGTTGATCCGCCGAACCTAGCATTCGGAATGCCCTCTCTATCTGTCCCTCTGAGAGGGTTCCAGCAGGCATGCCCCTGAACCAACCAAGTGAATCGGTAGTATTCCCGAATGAGCCGTCGGACTCCGATTCGGGCAATTCTGAGCGATCCTCGTGGAAGTGTATGTGTAGGTCTGATCTTCGATCTGCCCAGTACTCTAGAGTAGTGAGGCTCTTCTCTCCTTCCTGACCTCCCAAGGTAGGGAGCACGCTGTCTGTTCGGACAATAAGTTCTGCAGAACTTGGGAGGCGCTTTGACTCCTCATGCGGGTGGAACCTAGCTTCGATGTATGCGAGCTCCCACATCTTTCTGTTGGAATTGTCATCGGGTGGCGAGTAGTGAATGTAGCCAAATCCTGCTGAAACTCCACATGAAATCTCCATAGAGCTTCTTGTGTACAGTTCTGAGGTGTTGTAACTCTCAGAGCACTCATCTTGACCACCGTTTTCAAATCTCAATGAGTAGGGGGCAGCTATGGATGCGAATGTGATGCCAGACTCTTCTGGAGGATCGGCGAGCCCAAAGGGGTCTGTAATGGCGGCAAGGAGGGTCACGGCGAAGTCCTGACTAGTTCCAGCTAGGTCGAAGAATAGCCTCTCTATTCCAACTTCGAACTTGAAGTCATTTGGAGGAGTGGTGAATCTCGAGTCGATTACCCAAACGTAGCTCTCGCCTTCTCCGAGATTCAGAAGTGAGTCGGAAGCCGAGTAGGAGAAAGCCTTGATCAGGGATACGTGGAGTGCCTCCATGCTATCCCAGTCGGGATCTGAGGCACTGTTTCCGATGTCTCTGACTGTGAATTCGATTCCAGGTTCAATCCAAAGAGTGCCATCCTCTATACCCCAACCACCAATGAACTCGACGTCTACCTTCAATCCGACTTGGATGTCGTCGTCGCCATCCCCATCAACGTCGACTGAATGCAGTAGAGCCTCGGTGTTTATGTTTAGGAGGGAGAATAGAGAGGAGCTGAATGAGACTACCTGATACTGCTCGGTAATTTGGCCATTGACGTCTACGTACTGAGTCCAAATGACGTAGTCTGTTATGTTGAATAGAGTCTGCCAGATGTTGTCGACCATTCCAGGGTTATTTCCTCCAGTAAGCAATAGGTCGTAAGGAGCCGGGTGTTCGGGAGCAGGTGGCGAGGTGCTGACCAGCGAGAGCCCGTCGATAGTTGGACCGACCGCAGAGATAGGACTATCCGGACCAGAAGAAATGACTGCGTCGCGAACCGCGTCAATTCTTGCATCCGCCAAAGGTGAGACTGAGTTTGAGCCGAGGAAAGAATTCCTTTCATCGAGCATCTCGTTGAGTTCCTCGAGTACCCCGAAATCGCTAGATTCGAATCTCGGTTCCCCATTGACACTAGCGAAGGGAAGTAGTAACGGAGAGACGAAGATTACTACTAGAATTAGAGTGACCTTTGCCGATCCTGAGGGTTCTTTCCTCGGGTGCGGTTCTCGGTCCATTCTAGACCGTACCTCTTAGAGGTGCGCTATAGGGTATTGCCCTGTTTGAACCTCTGAATATCTCGGTTTCAGTGAGGTTAGTTGGTCCCGACCATTTCTTCTGATCCACAATGAGGGCAGTTGGTGTAGGCTGCATCAAGACCTTCTGGAAGTGTTATCTCGAAAGCTCTGGAGCATTTGCTGCAATCCGACCTTACCGTCGTTCCTGCAGGGGATTCGAGATTGATTTGCTCAGGGGTCGATTGGAGATCCCCGAGTAGAGAGTCTCCCGAATCCATTGGTACTCTAGTTTCCTCTCGAGCTGATGGAGGAGGGTCAAGCAGATCGAACATTTCATCTCCAGATAATGGGCTTGTCGTTACCTCTTGAGGTGGTTTGAACGAAGAGGAAGTGTCGCCACTACTCCACATATGGGCCTGCATTTGAGGTGAGGAGTTTTGTTTAGGCGAGTCATCGTCCTCTTCGACATCGGAGAATTCTGACATTCTACGACTCACTGCAAAATTATACAAGAAGAAAGTCGTCACTGAAATTATGGTCAGAAGGATTACTGCGATGACTGCGATGACCTGCCGACCGAGACCACTGTTGGTTTCGCTTTCTTTTACGACGACCAAGATATCCGCATAAGATGCGAGGCCGGCATCGTTCTCAATTCTGCATACCACATTTGTTGGCCCCTCTGAGTTGAATTCGTAAACTACTAAGGGTCCACTGAACTGAATCTCATTGTCAGTACCCTGCCCTATTGTCCAAATGTAATCGAGTCCCTCTGACTGGTTATCCTGCGCGAAAATATTCAGGATTGTTGGAACTCCGTAGTTTACTTCAATCTGAGCTTCATACTGTGAGATCTCAGGAGCTGTGATATCGATGAAATTCACTAGAGCATCTTGCTGGGTGGTCATTCCAGACATATCCCTAACAACCAGAGAAATCACATGTTGACCTGGTGAGTAGTCGTTTGAAACATGCAGGAGTAGGGTCGAAGTAGGGTCTGTTAGGGAGTAGTTGGAGAGTATTGTTTCACCATCGATCATCCAATCCAGACTCTCTACAGCCCAATTATCCGTGAACGTACCACTAATGGACAGTTGTTCTCCGAAGCCTTTCGTTACCTCTCCTGAGACGCTAAGGGAAACTATAGGAGCAGTCATGTCATTCACCCTTACCGTCCTAGAGACACTGGCACTCCTAGAATCGACAGATGTTACCGATAGCCGGACAGTGTAGTTTCCCGGCTCTTCCCAATGGTAATCCATTGTAATCCCGCTCCAGTCATTGACCCCATCTCCATCGATGTCCCACGAAAATCCCGAGTCAGGAATTTGGTCAGATTTGTTTGGTGTTCCAGACGCAGAGAGAGACACCTGAGCACCAACATCAACGGAGTCGAGATTGGTCTGGCTGGAGATAGAAGGATCCAGCACTGGCCTAAGAATGATGGTCACCGTCACAGCGACGTTGGAAGTTCCTGCACCGCCTCCCCCGGGTCCCGGGCGATTATCCACCACAATGTACAGATCTTCGCCCTCAGTATCACTAGCCTCCCATGAGATGGTACGTTCGTTGGATATTAGTAGCATGTCAGCTGAAATTATCCTTAGAGAAGAAGACCAGTTTGAGGTTGGTGAGTAGTAAGAGAAAGCAGTCTCGGTCATAACGAAAATGTCAGGTTCTCCCCCCATGGTTCTAGCATTAATTTCCACAATCGTGCCCTCGTCCACGGCGATGGGTCCGTGGACAATTGAATAGTCACCAGAACCAACCCTGTGAATTGAATCGGAGAGGGTAAATTGTTGAGGAGAAATCAACCCCCCATCAAGAGTAACTTCGGAAGATTGTCCTCCTTGCGAGCCCTCTCCTGAGTCTTGAGGGTGTGCCAGATTGTCTATCACGAGGTACCACCTTGTCGAGTCTCGATCAGATGGAACCGTCCAATGCCACTCGCCTTCTCCAGAGAACGACTCGAACACAGACTTGCTAATCCAAACTGAGTCAATCCGGTAAGATTGTTCGTTCTGATAAACTGAAACTGTGTTCGAAGGGAATAGCAGGATATCTACATCAGAATCGGATGAGATTTCGAAAAACAGAGAATCTCCCGGGAGAAGAACCCCCAAGTCGACCCTCAGACACGTCTGGTCAGGCATACTCCAGTTTCCAGGAAGGGCGTCTAGGCTCGAGTTTGAGCAAGAAATTACTCCCTTAGTGGTTGTGGCGCCAACGGAAGCCGTGGTTGTCAGAAGGAGCGAGACCACGAAAACACAGACGAGTCGCATCGTTCGGCTGTTCGCCCTTTCCTTTTGAACGGTATCGCAATCACGTTCGATAGTTGAATCTAGAGATTTCGAGGAATGGGTGTCTGGGGGAACCACCGCAATAGAACTACGTCTCCGACTGACCTGACCCAATTCCATGGCACGGCGACGTGTGTTCGTCCCTCAACCAATGCATCGGGTGGATCTGAAACAAAAATGTGAGTGCATGACCAGTTGTTCACGTCAATAACTGTATCATGGACCGTACCCAGCAATCGTCCATCGGGAATGATTACCGGTAATCCCCTGATTTCCGATGCGTGACGGTCCGCCATAGCGGGTTGCCATTCATCACTCGGCATCAATCTGACGGAAAAGTAAGGTTACTTTCCTCGGTTCTTGTTCGCCTTGAGACTTGGTCGAAGTTTCTCTGCTCCCTTGCCCTTGTTCAATAGACCTCTTCCTCTCTTGCCTGCCCCGGTCTTACCCCTGAAGGCTCGGCCTCGATGGCTTGAACCGCTGGAAACCCATCCTAAGTCCTTGTCAGACTTGATCGCGGGATGCTCGGGATCAATCATGATTACTTCGTAGAACTTGTTCTTGCCGTCTTCTCCGACCCAATATGAGTTGAGGACTTCTAGGTTCGGGTATCTTCTCGAAGATCTCTCTTCGGCTATTCTCTGAATCGACTTGCCCATGGTAATCTTCTTGATTCCAGCCTTGGAAGGCTTTCTCTTCATGTGCACCTTGCCCTTCCTCAGACCGCCACGTCGAACTCGAGTACGTACTACGACGACTCCTTGCTTTGCCTTGTAGCCAACCCTTCTAGCTGCATCTATACGAGTGGGTTTTTTGATCCGAGAGAAAACTGGATCTTTTCTCCAGGCGGCCATCCTATCGATTCGGTACCTAGATGGGAGGCCATCTTTGGGTTGCTTCCAGACTTCACTTATGTGCTTGTGTAAACCCATCCTTAGACCTCTAGCGGCCCGTCGACCTAGAACTCATTTATGAGCCTGCTTGCATGATTGAGGAACGATGAGTGGTCATATGGACGGAGTAACTCTCATTGAGATTGGCTCTCTGAGGGGTCACGAAGAGGTCATTTCTGACAACTTGGAGAAGAGGGTTTCCAAGCTGCTTGACAGGGGATTCTACAAGCCGATTATTGTGGATCGGGATTCCCTTGTCATCTTGGATGGGCATCACAAATGGACCGCTGCGAGGCTACTGGACCTCGATAGAGTACCTGTTGTAATGATCGATTATCTATTGGATGAATCTGTAAATGTTGGTGTCTGGCCTGGTTGCGGAAGAGAATCCATAACCAAGGATGAAGTTCTGGAGATGGGTTTCTCGGAGGGCGTTTTCCCACCAAAGACTAGTCGCCACATGTTCCCATTCAGAATACCAACGATTCGAATCCCGCTCGAAGAACTGAAGAGTTAGTGGTCCGCGCTCCCGGACTTGAACCGGGGACCCCCTGATGGCTGCCTACAACCATTTGTTTCCAGTCTACAGTCAGGTGCTCTAGCCAACTGAGCTAAGCGCGGCAGAGCAATGGAGTGCCTCACGCCTTATCTCGCTTTCCGGTAATGAGGACTATAGGGAGCTGTCCTATTCGTTAAGTCCGCTAATTCAAGTGGGTCTGATAATCGCCTTCTGAGACTGCCCCTATTCCTCAACGGTTAAGAAGGCAAAGAGATGACTGAGGGGGCGTAATAGGCAGAAATGTCTGGGATGCACAAGGCGTTATTATGGTAGAGGTACCCAGTAGTTCAGTATCCCCAAGAGGGGTTTCCAATGCACCGGCAAGGATTCCCACAGCACTCATTGACAAAGAGTTGGAGAGCTTCGGACCACCTGATCCACGAATACTGGTTTGTGGTTGCGGTGGTTCTGGAAACAACACGATGAACAGGATTACCCACATAGGAGTAGAGGGAGCCATTACTGTAGCAATCAATACCGACAAGCAGCATCTCGACAACACTAGGGCAATGCAGAAGCTTCTGGTTGGCCGTCACATCACGAAAGGGCTCGGTGCTGGTGGTGACCCAGTCATGGGGAGGAGGTGTGCTGAGGCTGGCCGAGACGTAATCACCAAAATCGTCGATGGTGCAGACCTCGTCTTCGTCACCGCAGGACTAGGTGGTGGGACCGGCACAGGGATAGCTCCGATTATCGCCGAGGAGGCGAAGAAATCGGGTGCACTCGTCGTAGCCGTCGTAACTACTCCTTTCACAGTCGAGAGGAGGAAACGTATGGAACTCGCACTCGAGGGTCTAGATCTAGTTCGTAAGGCAGCAGATGCCGTTCTCGTCCTAGACAACAACAGGCTACTGCACTTCGTCCCCAACCTTCCGCTGGATGAGGCCTTCAGCATCATGGACCAACTGATCGCCGAGATAGTGAAGGGAGTGGTAGAGACCATCACTCTGCCTAGCCTGATAAACCTAGATTTCGCTGATGTACGCTCGATAATGAAGGGAGGGGGCGTGACCATGATGCTCTACGGAGAGAGCGACCAAGGACCAGAGGAGGTCGTGCACGAATCCCTGAACCATCCTCTCTTGGACATCGAGATAGATGATGCCACAGGAGCTCTAATTCACGTAACTGGTGGGCCGTATATGACTCTCGAGCAAGCCAATCAGGTATGTGATCTGATGACAGCCAGACTCTCGCCCAATGCGAACGTAATTTTCGGAGCCAGGCATGATCCGGCGTTCGGAGACACAATCAAGGTCATGTCGATCATCACTGGGGTTGCGCACGAGAGGCTGGGCAAGGAGATGGTCAGTGCGAACATGCTTGGCGAGGCACTGAACATCGCCAGGAAAACCCGAGAGCGTTCCTCGGATGGCGGATTCCAGAGGTTTGACTAGTGAACGGGTATGGAGAAGCCTCAAACATGACCGATTGGAGGGAAATCTGATGTCCAGTAGACTCATTGCCCTCAGTATGGTGGTTTTCTTGCTGTCTTCAGTATTGGCAGCACCTGCATCCGCGCAGGCGGCAGAAGATCCGAAGCAGCCTTCGGTTGGGAACCCCCACATGCACTTCTGGGGAACTGACGATTTGAGCGCGTGCTGGACCCACTTCGATGGTAATGGAACAGAGGGCTCCTCGGCAGATGGTTTTGGAGAAAGCACGGTCACGAGCGGGAGGCATGAAGTTGACTTCACATGCCGAATTCAGGAGAACTTCAAGCAAGATCTATACTTAGATTCCAACGGAACGATGTTTCTTGAGTTTACTGTAGACGTCTACGCCCCAGGGGCATGCAGCCAAACGAGCCCCTGCGAGGAGTTGAATGTCACGCTACTAAAGGGAAACCAAGAAATAGCCAAGGAGCAGTTCAATGGCGTAGATGGTGGTGACCCAGATACAAGAACTTGGCAGATTCCTGTGGACTCCAATAGTACTAGGTGGAACAAGTCTGCCGAGGAGCCGGCAATCAACTTTAGATGGGTGGGCAATGCAGACTCTGGAGCACAATGCTTTGTTTTTCTCTGTGATTCATACTTCAAGTTCTACTACTCCAACAACGAGGATGGAGAGCCATCTGAGATGAACTTCCCTGTCATCAACATGACCGAGGCAGTGGACCCAGATGGTGGAGGTGACGGAGACAATGACGGAGGGAGCCTACCTGGCGGTCTTCCTGGATTCGGGTTGATGGCGGGTCTCGGGGCATTAGCAATTGCAGCCGTGGCTGCAAACCAGAGGACAGATCAGGAATAACCGCTAGAAGTCTATTTTCCAGCTACTAATCTAGGATAACCTCAAACTGAACGATTACTCTGCGTTATCCAATGGCGAGGAGCGTATTGGCCCCGATTATCCTGACCCTGCTGTGTACGTCTAGCATGGCTCCCATTACTTGGGCTCAGTCAATAGATTCAGAACAGCCATCTCCAATCAACAATTTTCTGCACATCTGGGGCAACGAAGAACTGTCCGACTGCTGGGAGAGCTTCGATGGGGACGGCTCTGGGGGATCGACCGACCAGGGATATGGGGAAGAGGTGGACGGAGGTGATGCACAGAGGCTAGAGGTGGACATAACCTGCAGAATGAAGTACGATTTCGATGAAAACGTCTATCTCAAGGCTGGGATGAAAATCTCGTTGGAGTTCGGTCTGAGAATTGATCACGCAGAAGCAGAATCCGAGGAGGACGAGGACCTCACAATCACACTGATGAGTGGGTCTACGGTTGTAGACAGCAGGTCGTTCCAAGACATCGCAACCGACCAGGACATTCAGTTGAAATGGGAATTGGATGTTATCGAGAACTCGACATGGTGGAACGCTAGTGATGGAGAACCGAGTGTTAGGTTCCAGATTTCGAAGGCGGGATGGGATGCCTCCGGTACCCCTTGCAGTGGACCGTTGCAGATGCTGAAGTGCGGGGGCTTCTTCAGAGTCTACTACTCTAACAATCAAGAAGGATTGAGGACGCAGATCCAGTTTCCAATAGGAGAGACCCCTGAGATAGTCATTGAAGAGGAGCCAGAAGACAAGGGATTACCAGGATTCGGGTTCCTGACCGGCCTTTCAGCGATGGCAATGGCAGTCATAGCGACTCGAAGGGAACCTCGGACTCCTCGCCTGTAGCCAGATGCTTCACCTTGACCGTGCCCTTGGCCCACTCTTCTGGCATCACCATTACGAGCCTCTCCGCCCCGACCCTCTCGGCATGCCTGAAGACCCATTTCATGCGCTTGTCCTCCAAGACCAAATCCGCGCTCCTTCCACCGGACCTGATTGATGACACGACTTTCATTGCTGCTTCCCTGAGCTCTGGACCCATCCCGAAGACGATGTCCTGGACGCCATTTGGTATCTCTGGGACTAGTCCTTTTGCCTGCAATAGCTCCATCACTACCATGTCCCCGAACCCGAACCCAGTTGCTGGCAGGTCCTTTCCGCCCAGAGTGCTGATCAGCCTGTCATACCTCCCCCCTCCACATACTGCTCTCAGCTCTCCTGCTCGATCGTGTACTTCGAAAACTGGTCCAGTGTAGTATGCCAGGCCTCGTACTACTGAGGCATCGAGCTCTATCCAGTCGCCGAAACCATATGACTCAGCCAGAGAGACTATCTCCATCAGCTCTGAAACTGCCTCGCTGGACTGTCCCAGAGCGGCCTCCATATCGTTCAGATCAGTGATACTTAGCACTGACTGGATAGTGGAAATTGCCTCTGAGTCAAGGCCCAACTCAGCCAATTGGGTTTCTATGACGTCTTCTGGGAGCTTGTCCATCTTGTCTATCACAATGCAAGTCTGGGAGAATCCCTCTCCAGAGATTCCCAGAGATCCGAGGACTTCTTCCAGAACCTTCCTGCTGCTGACCCTGATGACCAAGTCATCGGATGATAGTCCCACGCTGCGGAAGAAATGCACAAGGACGGAGATTAGCTCCGCATCTGCCTCCACGCCCTCTGCGCCCCAGATGTCGACGTTCCACTGGTAGTGCTCACGGCCTCGCCCCCTCTGAGTCCTCTCGTAACGCCAGCATTGGGGGATGGAGTACCATTTGATTGGCAGGGCCAGTGCGCCGGATCTGGCCATGACCATTCTAGCAAGGGTTGGAGTCATCTCGGGCCTGAGGGCTACCTTGCGACCCCCTTTGTCCTCGAAGTTGTATAGTTGCTGAGTAATCTCCTCGCCTGACTTCCTAGTGTAGAGCTCCTCTGTCTCCAATACGGGGGCATCGTACTCCTCGAATCCGTGGGAAAGAGCAGCGTTGTGGAATCTCTCGAACAGCCAGTTTCGCACGCGCATGTCTTCTGGGTAGAAGTCGCGGGTGCCTCGAACGCCCTTAGTCACGGTACCGCCAAGAACGGGACCACTTCAAGCCCTACGCCGATTTCGGAACTCTTCGACTCGTTCTTTGCGGGTGATACGTCCATCGGAGAGGGGGAAGGCGAACATCCTCAAAAGAACGAATGCTATGAAGCCGAAGGCTGCAGTGTTTGCTGCCCACGAGTAGTAGTGGTTGAATCCGAGAGTGTCTGCGAAGTAGGCTGTCGAGATGGTAGAAATAATCAGTAGTGCGACGTAGATTGTCATCATCACAACTAGGCTCTTCTTGTAACTGGTAAGGGACTCGAAGGTTAGCCAGCGATGGAGATAGTGAGCCATGATTGAGCTTGCGAAGTAGGAAATTGCCCATGCGGATGCAGCAGGGTACTGATCAGAGAGTTGTTCCTTGTATAGGAAATAGTACATTGCAAAGAAGACTGCTACGTTGAAGCAACCTATTGTGCAGTACATCACATATTCGCGTAGAAGCTTGCCCCAGGGATAATCCTCACTGACTAGCATCATCACACCACTATCCACTCGGAGAGGGTGTGGGCGATATGAACGGGCACGTCATCGGCTAGGAGACCCGGACCCTTTTCTTGGGCGGCTCTGGAACCTGCCTCTCTGAGGACCGCGCAAGCCAGTCTGGCTGCGGGCCAAGGAGACATCCCTTGGGCAAGGAACCCTCCGATGATCCCTGCAAGGAGGTCTCCCGTGCCACTGACGGCCATCCTAGGGTGTCCTCCGGTAGCGTGGCAATGCCTTCCCTGGGGACCGAATATCTCATCCTCGAATCCTGTAACCACTATGACCGCTTCCTCTTTGATGCAATCCGCTAGTGCTTGCTGCGGTGACGTTTCGGACAGCCATCTCTCGGCCTCTCCCGAATGCGGGGTTGCTACGCCGATTAGTCCATTCGGCCATTTTCCTACTGGGAGCGCTGAAATCGCATCTGCATCGATTACGAGTGGGAGTGACTTGCTGACTGAGAGGGAAATGATCGCCCTGACAACCTCCATGCTTTCCTCTTCTCTCCCTATGCCCGGACCTATCACAATCGCATCTGGTGACCTTCCCGAATCGATGAAGTCTGACAACGCCCCTATAGAATCGGGAGTCAAGAATTCTCTGTCGGGAAGTTTCTCAGGAATCAGGTTGGCAGGCCACTGAGACCGGCTGGATGCGTTTGCTGGCATGGCAACGTGAACCAAGTCGCACCCGCTCCTGGCTGCTGCCATCCCAGAAAGCAGCGGCGCTCCATGGTACGGCCCACCCCCCACTACGAGCAGACGGCCTCGGTCTCCCTTCCTCGCATCCAATTCCATTGACGGGTACCTAGAGGCGTCTCCGACTCCGCAGTTTCTGACCTCGATTGGCCAAGGAAGTTCTGAGACCACTATCTCTCCACACTCGGACTCCGACATGCCCATCTTGGGAGAATGGAACGTGACTGTGCGAACGGGTGTCAGAGCATCTGGACCTCCCAGACCAGTTGGTATGTCGCAGGACAGAATCGGTAATCCTGTTGACCTAGCCCAAGACGAAACCTCCCTAATAGGGGATCTGAGCTCTGATTCCGTGCCTGTTCCTCCTGACCCAAGGAGGCAATCAACGATCAGTGTCCAATCCCCTTGAGGAGTATCCGGCCAGACGTGGATTTGCAATCCCTTGGCTGCCATGCCTCTGGCACGCGATGAAATCTTTGTCTTCGATGACTCGTGGCTTGACAATACCGAGGTTCGGATACCAGCAAGGGAGCATGAGCATGCAGCTACGAAGCCGTCACCCCCATTGTTGCCAGGTCCGCAGAGAAATAGGACCTCCGCGCCACCTGAGGCCTTCGCGACCTCGTGTGCCAGCGCCTCTCCCGCGGCTGTCATGAGTACAAACTCATCCACGCCGAGACTAGCAGAGTTGATGTCGAAAACCGCAACTTCATCCCAGTGCATCTCCCAGCGTGTTCCCTCGCTGACTCCCTTCATCTTCCAGCCTCATGCCAGACCTAGTTCCTCGATGACGTGGTCTGGAAGCTCGTCGCCCATCTGGAAGATATGAGGATCTGATCCGCCCGGGAGCATATCGATCGAGGCTTCCGCGCCCTCTGGGACATTCCTGAACAATGGCCTTGAGATCAGTACCTTGTTGAATCCGACGAACAGGGATGCTGTGACTCCCCAGAAAAGCAGAATTATAGAAATCCCATGGGGGTTCGCTGGATTCCAGGGGTCGTCTACATTGGCTAGCAGATCCGCGAAGTACGAGAGCATCAGGACGGAGAACATCAGTGGGAATCCGAGATACATGATGTAGTCCCACCAGCGGCCAATCCACCAGTCATTATCTCCAGTGTTGATGTAGTCATCACGGAAGGCGGAGACCCCGTGATCCAGGTAGTCCCTGAGGTTGAAGCCCTCAACTCCATTGTCGCTCTGCCATGCCTTGTACCTCGACCACCCGTACTTCCAGATGGTGTATGCCATGAAAAGTCCGCTGAACATCAACCCGTAGCCCCAGATGTGGTCCTGAACCTCGAGGAACTGCGGGAAGGCTACTCCAGTGGAAGGATCAATCTTGATCCACAGGACTGCGCTGGGGATGCCGAAGAGGAAAATCGCAACGCCGGTCAGAGCGACCGACTTTGAGCGGTCGAAACCATGATCGACGAAGTTCCGGACGCAGAGCTCGACAGTAGATATCATAGATGTCAGGGCAGCGAAAGAGAGTGCTAGGAAGAAGATGGCGACCATGACGAGCTGGACAACTGGGCCGCCCGGTGCTTGGGCGAAGACCTCAGGCAGAACTAGGAAGGTGATTGCCGAACTGCCTCCACTTACTGCTCCTAGGGGATCAGGCGAAACTGAGAATACCGCCATCATCACAGTGAGTCCGGCGATAATGCTGATGCTGTTGTTCGCAAGGCACATCGTGGCTGCGTTCAGAGTGGTATCCTCGTCCTTCCTCATGTACACGGAGTATGTTATCGCCATACCCATCCCTGCAGAGCAGGACCAAGCGGACTGGGAGAGGCCGTTTATCCAAGTCTCCGGCTGGACCAGATACTCCGGCTGAATGCTAAACATGTAGATGAATCCGTCAAGAGTTCCGTCCTTGACATCCATTACGAATGATAGGAATAGAGCGGCGAAAAGCAGGACGAATAACGACACCATCAGAGTGACGTTCGCCTTCTCGATCGCCTTGGCACCACCCCATATGGCGGCTAGGGTAATCAAAACGGTAATCATCTGGAAGAAGATGACCTGCCACGGGGACTGGAGGAATGAGTTCCAGACCTCGGTCGTGTCAACCTCTTGGGAGAGACCCCCTCTGATAGCAATCTGGAAGTAGTTCAAGCACCATCCTGTGACCACGGCGTAGTAGAATCCTATTGCACAGTTTATCCATGCAGTCCATAGGCCCATCCATGCGAACCTTCGACCGGCGAATATTCTGAATGTTCCAACGGTTCCGACCCTGCTTCTCTTGCCCAATGCGAACTCGGCAATTATCAGGGGGACCGACCAGAGGAATAGGAAAATCAACCATGGAATGAGGAATGAGCCACCACCGTTGGCACCCACCATCCGAGGGAATCTCCAGATATTTCCAGTCCCGATAGCTGCACCAATGGTTGCGAAAATGAGACCTAACCTACCACTGAACTGGTCGCTTGACTCCTCCGTCTGCGAATCCAAAATTTCGCCTCACTCTCCCTTTCCGGGATTGATTACTGCAAGGATTGGTATTTCTTCGGGAGGCATTCCGAAAATCCTCTCGTCATCCGAGAACATCTCCCTAAGAGTGAACGCAAGGCCACCCCACACGAAGGTGGCAATGACGAGGAACATCAGGATGCTGAGGATTGCATCCCCAAACCCTGCTCTGTATGGTATTGACAATTCGTAATAGTTTCCACCATCTTCCACAGTCGGGTAAGTGAATGGGAAAGCGCCGTTGGTGGTTCCAAGCATTGCCTTGTACTGGATCTTTCCTACCGAGGTGTCTGGCAGTGGGATGAGACTGACCAGTCGGGTTCCGTTAGAGCCATCCAGTAGAGTGCACTGAACGGATGTCTCGTTAAATCCGGATCTCTCCCATGGAACTTCTATCCAATCAGTCGGGCCGAAGTCGTTCTGTTGCCTGGTTGGCTCCACAAAACGCCACATGAGGTGCGTCATTTCCACATCTGGGCTAAAGGGGAACATCGGATCTAAGCAGAGTCCGACAGGTATGTCGCCTTCAGATGGAACAGAAACATTTGTTGGGAGTTCCAACCACTGTGTAGAAGTGGTGTTCTCAATGCCCACAATGGCTCTGTATCGGGGATCGTCTGCCATCTCAATCATGTAGAATGGGACCCCGAGGTTTCTCACGGAAATGTGGGCGATGTCCTCCGGGTTCTCGTGGAACGCGTTTCCAATCTCAATTGTGTAGCAGTATGAATTGTGAACACCGTAGTGCCAGTCGCAGAAATCACCAGTCGTGGGGTAGAGATCTGAAGACTGCATTGGAGCGTAATCAGTCATTTGCCCCATCATCTGGCCGTGATATACCAGATACTCGTCGTCTGGAGAGTAGCAGTTCGTACAGTGTCCCCATGGCCAGAGGACCAGTTCAGAGAATGAGTGCCACGTAAGTGTGGATTTGAAGTCAGAGGCACCGTCCATGTCATCGTCGTTCATCTCAGTAAGATCTTGGATGAACTTGGTCTCTGGTTCGGTATTACCACCCCACCAATCCTCATCCGTCTGACCGTCTGCATCGTCGTCCTTGCCGTCAACGTGGTCCTCGTTAATCTGACCGTCGCCATCGTTGTCCTCAGTGTTCACAGGTCCGTTGTAAACATCGTTATTGGGACCGTCGGCATAGCAGAACCCTGGGAAAAGAGGGCCTGTCGCACCCAAAGGAGCACCCCACTCGAACTGATAGTTTCGATTGAGGTCAACACCATCGCACCCTTCGTCGACAGCCTCGTCGATATCAGGAATTGGAGTTACCCCGGTGTGTGTGTTGTCGCGTAGGTTCTTCCTCCATCCACTCTGATAGCAGTTCTCCCATGCGGTTTCTCCACAGAATTCCTCCCTGTCGTACCTATTGCCATCTACGTTAAGCATGGGAATGAGATAGATCTCTCGGGTATTGACCATGTCGGTGATGAACTGCTCGCTGAAGTCCTCATCAACACCCAAGTCACCGGGACCGCAGGGGTTACCGTCTCCATTACTGTCTTGGAATGAAGAGTTCAGCATCAAGCAGTCGCCATCGTTGTCTATGCCATCCCAACCGTCTTCGTCGATCAAGCCGTCTCCATCATTGTCTACGCCGGCCTTACCATAGTAGAATGCTATGGTTTCCAGAAAAAACATTGGGACCTCGTATGACATCCACTCCCTAGCATGGTGGTTGCCCACCAGCATAACGTCTGGGCGATCAGCATAGTTTCCATCGTCTCCATTGAAATCATTGTACGAACCGCCCTGAACATTTCCAGTAATCTTCATCCACGGACTAGCGTGGTTGTAGTACCATCCCTCGTACTCGCCAGACGTCATTACGTCTCCTCTTGCATTAAATCCGCCGAGAAGTCCTTCATTGAATTGAAGGAAATCGGGGTAGTACGCGGCTAGTGTCTGCATCCTTTGTTTCAAAGAGAAATAATCGTGATATGATTGGAACTGAAGTTGGTCGGAGTCTCCATGCGATCCCCACGGGAAAATCTGGTTTGCATACTCGATCGACCAGATGTCTTCGGGAGATGTTCCGGAATCTGATTCTTGGGCTGTTGTTATTGGAGCTAGTGCAACCGGAGAGAGCATGCTCAGAAGGAATGGTAGTAGTATCGCAGTGACTGGTGCACCGGGATTGGAAAGTCTCTTTCTTCCCGGATTAGAAGAGGGTTGACTAGCCATGCTATGTTTTGCGGGGAAACCCTACGTATTGAATCGTACGGAGAACGGTTTCATATGACTAAGATGGGTTTTTGAGGTGAACCTTGTGCGAAAAGATATGACAATCGGGTCAGAAATTGCTGAATTATTAACGGGGAAGGATTTGTTGTACGGTTTTTCCGCATTTGGAATTGGCTTCCTTGTAATGATAATTGTGGGTTCAATGGGTGCTGGATTAATCTCCAGGAGACTCCTATTCCCCAGACTAATGGACATCCTCTCGAAGACTGAGAGGATTGACGGAAAGACGCTGTTCGCACCTAAATCCCTTGGATGGATGATTGGTTTACTGGCGATGTGGCAGTCTGTAGACTGGGTTCTGGAGAACGTAAGTGCGGCAAATGGCGAGTATATCTGGGAGGCTGGTTTGATGCAGAATATTGGGCAGTTATGCAGAGCTGGATTTGTGATACTCATGCTAATCGCGGCATACAGACTAGTCGACTACTTGGATGCGTTCATCGTTGTTGAGGGGGACAACATGGCATCAAGGAGGTCCCTAGCTAGTGTTGCAGAGGCCCTCGGAAGACTAGTAGTGGTGATAGTTGGAATCTTCGTATTGGCAGGACTAGTGGGATTGAATCTCAATGGTATGATTGCGGGACTGGGAATCACTGGTCTAGCACTGGCTCTTGCAGCAAAGGATTCTGTGGCAAATGTCTTCGGAGCGATTTCGATAATTATCGATCAGCCGTTCAATGTCGGAGATTGGATTGTCGTAGATGACGTTGAAGGCGAAGTTATCAGCATTGGACTTAGGACCACTATGATCAGAACCGGCAACGATACGATTGTAACTGTGCCCAATTCCTACATCACAAGCGAGCCCGTGGAGAACTTCACCATGAGGAGGTTCAGGAGAATTAGGCCTTCATTTGAATTCGAGGAGAATAGTGATGAGGGGAATCTGAAGAAGTTCTGCGATTCTCTCTGTGAGCAGGTTCTTGCCGACCCTAGAGCGACCAAGTCGGGAGATTCCTGGGTGAAAATCACAAACAGCCTCCCTCCGAAGATTACTGTTTCATGCAATTTCTACTGCGAGTCTAGCGGCAGCATCCAGAGAGAGTTTACCGAGGATATTCTGCTAATGGGTAGAGCCGAGGGATTGGAGTGTAAACTGAGTTTCCATGAGCCTAGACGTAGGGCCCAACTCTAGGTGTTTATCATTGGCAAAACTGATTTTGATCCGTCATGGACAATCTGTTTGGAATGCTGAGAATCGATTCACCGGATGGATCGATGTTGATCTATCTGAGAAGGGTATTCTGGAGGCGGAAGAAGCCGGCCAGGAACTCAGAAACCAAGGAATTAACGTAGTCCATACAAGTGATCTGATTCGTGCACAGAGAACTGCTGAGATTGTCATTCGAGCTAATGATTCCTCGAATGAAACTGTGACTAAGTCCGATTGGAGGTTGAACGAGAGGAATTACGGCGCGCTCCAAGGACTAAACAAGGCAGAAACGGCTGAGAAGCATGGGTCGGAACAGGTCCGTATCTGGAGGAGATCTTTCGATGTGGCTCCTCCGGATGGAGAGAGTCTGGAGATGACTGCAGAAAGGACAATCCCCTACTTCAAAGAAAAGATACTGCCCGATCTTGAAGCGGGAATGGATGTCCTAGTTTCAGCCCATGGAAACTCTCTAAGATCAATTGTGATGCATATCGAGGAGATATCTTCGGAGGACATAGTTTCATTCGAGATCCCGACTGGAGTACCTAGATACTACGAGTTCATAGAGGGCGAAATCAAACTAGTCGATTGAATGGAACCTCGGGTGAGGGAGACATCCTACGATAAATCCTCATCAGAACTATGCTGACAAAGAAGCACAGGGATGGTATGATAATTTCCTGTAGTGATGGGGGAAATGAGACGTAAAGTGTGGATATCCCAAATAATCCAGCCATTATTGACAACGCCCCTATGGTTCTATTGTTGAACATCTTCTTCTGAAAACTAGGAACGAATTCGATTAGTCCCACTGCAGGCTGAGGAGGTCCAGATTGATGGGATGTGGCCTCGATTACATCGAGCAGGCACTGTTCGTACTCCCAGATGGCTAGACCCCCTCGGTGGGAGTAAAACACGTTCTCAGAAGCCCACTTACTCGGAGCAGTTTCCCTCCAGCCATCAATCAGTGAGAGTCTGAGACCAACAATGTCCAATTTTGTTCCTGAGCTATAGTGTAGTCTGGACAGGTCGTGAATCAATGAAGCAAGGTCCCTGATAGCTGGAAAGCCGCAATCAGGTGGATAAAGTGCATCGGATAACCTCGGTCTTCCGATTCTTATGGAATCGCCTCTGAAGTCATCTAGTCTGACGTCTCCAATCGAGAGCATGCAATCTGAATCTCTTGAATATGGGGTCCTCCAAATGGAACGGGCGCGGAGAGCCTCCTCTATTTCTGCCACCCTGGTGTTCCATCTCTTGGGATCAGGGGGCGTAACTCGGATTTCCTCAACGTGGTTATGCAGGGCTCCTAGCAGCCTACCGCAGTCCCTGAGAATCTCGTCTGATTTGCCCTTGTTTCCATTTTCCAACGCACCGGATAGTAGTTCTCTGGAGTTGGCGGACTGGCTTATTTCCTTCCTAATCAAGATGATATCTGAACCCTTCCAAGAATACCCTCCACATGGCAAATCACAAGATTCTGAGTAGGAGTTGACTCTCTTCCTGAGTAAACCATCAGACCCCCATGGAAGAAACTCGGCTATCCATTCCGTCTCTGAACCGAGATGTGCCACCGGGCCGCGACTATTTTCAGAAATTGAGACTTGATCTATCGAATTAGGTTCGGGAACCTCGCCCCAAGCATCCAGTTCCGAAACAATATCAATCCAATCGGACGTTTTACTCAACTTAGAAGGCTGAATCATCGAGCATGAAAATGCAGATAACGGGCCCTTTCCAGAGAATTCTAGAATCACGAATCCACGTGGAGCGATGTTGATGTGTTCAATTTGAGGCAGCGCCCCGGGCATCCAAGATTCAACCCCCTCCGACATCTTCATCGGGACTTGGAAAGGGTCCAAGACTTCATTGAATCGGTCTGCGAAGGCTTTGAATTGTAGTGGCCCAAGCGAATGCTGTGGGGCAGAGTGGTTCCGAAATCCCAATTGCAGTCGACATGGATGGGACACTGATCCTCACTGACATGAGCTGGGTAAGCATTCGAAGGGTAATACTCAGACGTCCGTGGACAATAATGGGAATGCTGGTGAAGGAGTTCACAGGGAGGAGGGCTCAATGGAAGAGGGATCTAGCGGAGAAGCTGATTTTCGATCCCTCCGAATTGGAATATCACGAGGGTTTTCTTGATTGGCTGACTGGGGAGAGAGCAAAGGGCAGGACCTTGATTCTAGCCACTGCATCTGACAGACTAATTGCAGAGCAAGTAGCCGGTTACGTCGGACTATTCTCGGATGTAATGGCCTCTGACTCATTATTCAATCTAAGGGGAGAAAAGAAGGCTGAGGCCCTAGTATCTAGATTCGGCGAGGGAGGATTCGCTTATGCAGGCAACAGCAAGCATGACTTGCCAGTTTGGGAACATTCGGGGGAAGTGATTGTAGTAAATCCCGAGAGTGGGCTTCTGGATAGAATCGGAGATTCGGTTGACATTATTTTCGAATAGGGCATTTCTAGTTAGTTGTCTTAACGTTTGTACCTCCCGGGACAAATATGAGAAGGAGAGGGCAGAGGCTTGGTCGAGGAATCGACAGAGTTGCAAAGCGACTTCTAAAGTACAGAGTTTTCTCAATTCCAGCAAGAGCGTTGTCTAACTCATGGTTAGCTTGGAGCTTCGTTTCAAGATTAGATAGAGTTCGTGCTAGAAGGAAGCGCGACAGAGTTGCCAGAAGTGAGTTGCCCAGACATATCTCCATCATCATGGACGGCAACCGAAGATTTGCCTGGAGTCTGAGTCTGGGTACGGAGATTGGTCATAGGCATGGTAAGGCGAAGTTGAAGGAAGTAATGGACTGGGTAATTGATCTGGAGATACCCTATCTAACAGTTTACGCGCTTTCAACCGAGAACCTATCAAGTAGGGACTCAGATGAGTTGGAGGCTTTATTCGACCTATACGTTGCCGGCCTAGATGAAATCTCCGAAGACGAGAGAATCCACTCCAAGGGAGTCAAGGTCAGGGTTGTCGGCAGGACTGAAGAGCTTCCGAATAGGGTTAATCAGGCAATCGATAATGCGCAAGAGAAGACCAGTGGCTACTCCAACTTCACTTTCACTGTATGCCTTGCATACGGAGGAAGGGAAGAGATAGTTGACGCTGTGAAGGGGATTGCCGCTGATCACGCTTCTGGGACTCTATCTCTGGAACAGATTGACACTACTGAGATTTCCAATCGTCTGTACGATGCGGATATCCCAGATCCAGATTTGGTAATCAGAACTAGTGGAGAGGAGCGGGTCTCGAACTTCCTACTTTGGCAGATTGCATACTCTGAGCTATACTTTACTGACGTCCATTGGCCTTCTTTCACAAAGTCGGATCTGTATGATGCAATAGAGACATATCAGATGAGAAGGAGGAGATACGGTGGATGAACGTTTTCGGAACCCTTCGCTTGCGGTGGACGCGATTTGTCTCAGAAGAGATCTTGGAGAGGTTCTCCTAATCAGAAGAGGAGATTCTCCATGGAAAGGAAAGCTTGGATTCCCCGGAGGTTTCGTCGACTATGGCGAGGATCCTGAGACCGCTGCGTTACGAGAACTTCTGGAAGAAACCGGGGTAAAAGGTTGGGACCCCCGGGTGTATGCAGTGAAAGGTAGCCCAGAGAGGGATCCTCGAAAACACGTAGTATCAATCTTCTACATGGTTCAGGTTGACAAAGAATCAGCACCCGAGGCTGGAGATGATGCCGCAGAAGCAGAATGGGTGAAGCTGGATAGCATTGTTTCGGGAGATGTGGCAGGGGACCATTTCGAAGTCATTGAGCAACTACGCGAGTAACGCTATACACCCAACCTCTTAGCAAATACATGAGTAGAAAGTTGAAGATTGATACAGGAGAAGTGAAATTCGGACCGTACAGCCCGGGAATATGCGTGAAAGACCATATCTGGCTATCCGGTCAAATTGACGTAGACGCGGGGGATGAAATTGAGTCCCAGACGATTGGCACTTTGGCCAAGATTGATGATTTACTTGCGACTGCAAATAGTTCGAAAGCCGATTTGGTAAAGGTCACTATTCTAATGACTGATATCGATTATTATGGAAAGATTAACGAGATTTATGGAGAATGGCTAGGAGATATTATCCCACCTGCTAGGGCTGCGTATTGCGTTTCAAAATTGCCTCTTGATGCACTAGTGGAGATTGTGTGTGAGGCGTTTAGGAGCTCTGGAGACTACAGGACAGATTTTCCTCCGGAGCTAGAGGAGGCTTTGGTATAGTGAAATTGGATGATATCATTGTGAAAAGATTCGAGACGCCAGATGAGGTTAGAACCTTCGAGAAAGGCAAATTTGAGCTTGTTCACTTTGGGGGTATGACGATTGGCAGAGCAACTTACTACCCTGGATGGAAGTGGTCGGATGATGTTTCTCCTATTTCGGGGACTGACTTCTGTGAAGTAGAGCATTTTGGAATGGTAGTCTCTGGTGTCGCAACGTGTGCTTTCAAAGATGGGGAAGTTCACGAATTGCGAGCAGGGGACATATTCTACATAGGACCAGAGCCTCATGATAGTTGGGTAGTTGGTGACAAGGATTACATCTCTCTGCATTTCCATGAGGCAGAGAAATATGCCAAGTGAGAAATTTCAAAAGAAAAACAAGATATCACAATCAAAATGGGGGCATCTGAATGAGCGTTTTCAAGGCCTATGACATCAGAGGAATTGCGGGAGATGAATTAGATGTTGAATTCTCGGAACGACTAGGCCGGGCGATTGCTACCCATCTTGATGCAAAAAGTGTATCATTGGTTCGAGATATCCGTGAGTCGAGTCCGAGATATCACGAGGCCTTCGTGAAGGGGCTTAGGTCTGCGGGTGCGGATGTTATTGATCTGGGAATCTCAACGACGGGAGTCCTCTACAGGTCCACCATTGATCTACCTGTAGATGCCGCTGTGGCGATTACTGCTAGTCACAATCCACCCGAATACAATGGTTTCAAAATATGCCAAGGAAAAATGCCACTAGGCGGAGAAGACTTGCAAGATATCAGAAGAACCTTCGAGGCTGGTGAATTCAGAAGGGGCGACGGAGCTTACCTCTCTATGGATGACTACGAGGATTCCTACATAGGAGCAATTGAGGAAAGTGTAGGGAAGCCTTCGAGAGAAGTCAGAGTAGTACTGGACTGTGGGAATGCTGTTCCGGGCCCTCTGGCATTTAGGACTCTTGAGAAACTAGGAGTAGATGTGATACCCATCTACTGCGACTGGGATAATTCGTTTCCAAATCATCCGCCAGATCCAACGAGGCAGGAGAACATGATTGACCTTGGAAAGGCAGTGGTCGAACACGGTGCAGAATTCGGGATTGGTATGGATGGTGACGGTGATCGTCTAGGAGTGGTTGACGAGAATGGCAGTTTCATCCATCCTGACAGGTTGATGGGAATATTCGTCAAAGATGTACTGGAAAATATCGAAGAAGGTGCTTCTGAAGAGGAGAGAACCATCTTCTTCGATGTAAAGTGCAGTATGGCTCTAGAGGAATCAATTCTTCGGTTAGGTGGAGTTCCCAAGATGGTCAGAACCGGTCATACTTTCATGAAACTGGAGTTGAGAGAGAATCCTGGTTCTCCGATGGCAGGGGAGATGTCGGGCCACTTCTTCATGAATGACTGCTGGGATGGTTTCGATGATTCAATTTACAATGCTGCTAGACTTCTGGAGATTGTCAGCAGAGATAAGTCCCCAGACTATGGTGGTGTGAAATTCTCAGAGCGGTTCGAGTTCATGCCAGAGTACCCATCTACAGATGAGGGGAAGGTCCCATTAGTCGGAGACAGGGAGGATGTTATGGCTATGGTAAAGAATGCGTATGCAGACATGGAGTTCTCAGAAGTTGATGGGATCCGAGTCAGATATGATAGGGGTTGGTTCCTCTGTCGTCCAAGTAACACAGAGCCGATTCTGGTGATGAGGGCTGAGGCCAAGGATCAAGTCTCTTTGGAAGAAATTCTGACGGACATAGAAAACAGGATAGGTCATGTCGCAGACATTGGAAAACTAAAGTGAGTCACTGAGAATTGTCCATCGATTTCACCGATTCTCTTATGTCAGTATCGAAGGTGGGCGCTTCGCTGCCACTGTAGCTTAGCCCGGTAGAGCGTCTGATTCGTAATCAGAAGGCCGAGAGTTCGAATCTCCCCAGTGGCTCCATCACGATGCTAGTCCCATACTTCCTATTGCATCGCCATACTTTCTAGATGAGTCTTTCAGCGAAGCTATGACGGGCATTTGATCACCAGATAGGAAACTCATTGTTGATCCGCCCCCAGTGCTGTTGTGGGAAATGAGCTTCGAAGCACCTCTGCTATTTACCAAAGCACTTGTGTGACCTCCTCCAATAATGGTCATCGCATTCGTCTCTGTGCACATATTGAGTATCTCGATAGTTCCGAAAGCAAATTCGGGGAGTTCGAAGTATGATGCTGGGCCGTTCCATAGAATGCATCCGGCATTCTGTACCAACGGTTTGAGTGATTTTAGAGTCTCGATACCAATGTCGTATATTGGATTCTCAGTAGGTAGGTCATCTATTGACAAAGGAATCCTCTTTCCATTCGACTCGACTGCAACATCTACTGGGAGAAAGATTTTTTCTGGATGTTCAGAAATTATTCTCTGAGCCATCCCCCATGCTATTTCGAAGTCATCACCAAGTGAATTGCGGATGAAATCCTTATTTCTTTCGCCAATGTCATTGCCATCAATCCAGAGCATCAAGTTGCCTGTTACTCCGACAAATGCTATTCTGTCTACTTGTCCCCTTGAAATTAGATTCAATGCGACCCTGACTGAGTCATCGCATTTTGCCCCACCAAGTATTGCTAGATATGGTCTGAGAGGATTCCTCAATGCTGTTCTTAGAGTTCGAATCTCCTTCTCCATTAGAGTTCCAGCAATACAAGGAAGTGAGCGGGTAAATCCAGTTAGGGTGGGTGATCTTCGATGGGCTGCGGCAAACGCATCTGTGACAAATACATCTGAAACCGAGGAAAGAGTGGTGACGATGTCGGTGTCTTCTGTGTCCTTGTTTGAACTGTACTTTACCCCGTACTCTTCTTCATTTTTTCTTACGTTGTCCAGAAAAATGATTTCCCCCTTGGACATGTTTCTAATCTCGTCGATAGCTTCGTCCCCGCAGACATCTGGAACAAATTTAATTGGACGCCCTAATATCTGAGAAAGTCTCTTGCAATGCTTGGACATACTGGTGAAGTCGGATTTACCTGGCCTAGATTGGTGTCCAATAATTACCACTTGTGATGACTCAAGACCCTTTAGAGTGGGGATGATCCCTCTCAGCCTTCCATCATCTAGCAACTTTCCAGTAGAAGGTTCTAGAGGGGAGTTTACGTCGACTCTGTACAGAACGGTTCTCCCTCTGAGGTCGACGTCTTCGAGGGTCAGAACCCCTTCCACGGCTCGGCCACTAGGAAAGTGGTTTTGGCCGTTGTGGATGATTTTCTGAATGCTTTAGACCCAAAACTCCTTTTTGTTATGACAATTCAAGACCGTATGTGGAATTGGATACATCGACTTTGGTTGGGCCCGATGGACAAGACTGGAGAGTCCCTGTTTCAGAATTAGAGAGCAGACAAAAAAGGATGTCAATTGCATTGGCAGAGGAAGGTATCGAGTCTGCGTACATTGAAGACCCTGTAGAGTTGTATTGGCTTACAGGTGGTCGTCAAAACTCTGCTTTTCTAATTGGAGCCGAGGGTGCTGACATCCAATCTAGGCACTTGGTTCGCAGATCGGTTGCAAGGGCTGCTTTCGAAGGAGGGGAGGGGGATTGTCCTCACCTCACAGAGAAGCACCCTCGAATGGGTGAGTTGTCGATGATGTTAGCAAAGTACGGATGTATCCGGAAACCTGCAATGACAGAACGGAAGGTTCCGCGAAGCCGGTGGAGTTTCATTAGTGAGAAAATGGAAGGATTGAGGGAGTCCTCTCAAGATTGCACTGACCTACTATACAAATTGCGAGAGGTGAAATCAGAATGGGAGGTGTCAATGATGCGAGAGAGCGGTGAAATCAACCACTCCATGTTCGAATCTATTTGTGAGTCTGGGGGGCTTGGGAAAACTGAGTTGGAAATAGCAGGAGTTGCGGAAGAGGTCAGTAGGGCTTCTGGATTCGGTGGGAGAATTAGAATGAGGAAGTGGCCTATGGATTGTGACAGAGTTGTAATTGCTGCAGGTAGATCAGGAGGGGTTCCTTCATACTTTGACTCCGCGGTAGGTGGTGTTGGTGGGAGTCCAATTTCACCACTTGGGGCGGGATTCTCCAGAGTCAAGGAGGGCGATCCTGTTCTCATTGACATTGTTCACGTTCACAGAGGTTACGTTTCTGATTGCACCAGAATGTTCTGTTCTGGAAAACTAGACAGAAAATGGGAGAAAAGGTTGGATGACATGATTGAAATCGGTGCATTGGTCAGGAGATCCTTGGGGAGAGGAGAAGATTGCTCTACTGCTTGGAGATCTGGCAGAGAAGTTGCTGAAGAAATGGGTCATGGTGAAAATCTAATGGGAATTAGGCCCGAACAGGCGAGTTTTCTGGGACATTCGGTAGGATTGGAGCTTGATGAGACTCCAGTAGTGGCCAATGGGTTCGATCGTCCCCTACATTTTGGAGGAACTATGGCAATTGAGCCAAAGGTAATACACAGAGATGGGGCAATAGGGATAGAAGACACTTGGACTAGGACTTCCGAGGGCATGGAATGTCTTACTTCAGGAGATGGGCTTCCCAATCTGATACAGTGGTAAACACATGGAAATCGTACTATCTTTCAGTTAGTCCTATTTCCGGTTTCGTTCACGACGATTCATGAGTGGGGGCTCCGGTGTTGTTCATAGAATCGTAGCGAGAACCCTGAGGAAGCGAAATGACCCGCATGGGAAGTTGATTGTTGATCCATCAATTCTGAAGGGAGTGGAAATAGATAATTCAGGAATTGTAGAGCTTTGGATAAAGCCTAGTAATCCACACTGCCCTTGCTGTCTTGATGATCTGATCGACTTGAGGAGTCTGTTAAAGAAGCAACGAGGAGTTCTTGCATGTCATATCGAAATTGTGGGAATTCCTCAATCAGATAGGTGGACTGCAGCCATCAACGAGTAGTTCAGGGTTTTTCTTCGTCCCATTTGTTTCTCTCGCCGACCTCAATGAGTTTCTGAGAGATTCTGGTGTAAAGCCACCAGGACATTACCGATATTCCGATTACGGACACCGTGAGGGAAACCATGAAATCGGACATTCCGAATTCACCGGTCCTCCCACCGAGTCCATCTTCCAGTTTGCTTGTTGAACCTCAGGCCGGCTTTCTTCATCCACTTGTTGAACTTTGTAGCCCCTGCACCCGTGGCGATGATGAATTCCTCCCTGTCCTCTTGCGCCTGGATGTACCCCTTGGCCGCGATTGTCTGATCTATCCACTCGTCTATGCTCATTAGCACCCCCGAAAGTGTGCTGGCCTCCAATGCCGCTTCCAATTCCTCTGCCGAAGCTCCGGCAGACTCTAAATCCCTCATCAATAGGTCTGTGATTGAACGGGACTTATCCTTCTTTGGAGGCTTGATAACTGGGAGACGAGGCTTAATCTTCGGATCTATTGTTATCCTAGAGCCGTTGCTCAATCTACTCTCAACTGACTGAGCCATGGCAGCGTGGAACTCTTCCTCACAGTCCCAGCAGACGAATGAGAAATCCGAGGGGCTTTCCATGACGTTGCTCCCCCTCGGATCCATCTCCTCCCCGCAATGTGGGCAGGCGTGAAGACAGAGAATCGGAGCAATCTTCCTGCGGAAGTCAACAATATCTTGAGGAGTTCCGGAAAGTTCGAGCATTTCGTGATCCCTAGCTGCCTCTAGGCCTCTGGTCTCTAGTTGGTCCCTTATCTTTGATCTCTGCTCATCCTTAGATTCGTCATCTAGGTTGTTCTCTAACTTCACAATCAACTCGACCGTTTTGCCCAAACGGTTCATTACTAGCTTCTTGTTCCTGAAGTCCTCTACCCGTACTAGACGAAGTTGCTCCTTCTTCTCCTGCAATTCTGCGTGGATGTCTTTCTGCTCACGCTTGAATCGGGTCTCCTCGATCTTGTCTACCTTCTTCTTGTTATTGTCCGACAGAACGTCGGCTAGGAACCTCTGTCTGCCTGATGATCTTGGACCTGCCTTTACTGCATCCAAGACTGAAACGGCTACCTCTTTCTTGATTCCGTAGTTGTTGATTAGGGTGTCAGCATCTAGCTTCTTAAGATCCCCAATCTTGATTCCTCCGTCTGAGAGAATCTGAGCAGTCGTTTCATCGATTCCCCTCCTCAATAGAGCGAGATAGGTATCCTTCTTTGCCACTAAATCCCTCCCTTTGACTCAGGTAACTTCTCCACCTAGGCTGACCCTCGGAAGGGGGGGGCCTCTATCAAGTCGATGTCAAATTGTCTAGAATTGCTATTCTGAAGAGATTTCATTGACTATTGATATCCAATCGATCGGCTCTAGATTCTCTGGTCTCAGATCAGCCCAGCCATCTTCCATGTCTAGAGACTTTGAAGAGAGTAGTTTTGTAACAGATTTCGACCATCTCTCTCTGTGCCATCCAGAAACGCGAGAGATTCTGGATGGAGTTTTGGATAGTAAGGTCCTCATCTTTCTCCTTCTGTTGGAGAAGCAGTGCTTGGTGATAATTCTGAACAGTTGCTTGTTTGTTCCTTCTGCCTCGGGCCTAATGGCTGGTTTTAGGACTACGAGCCTAGATTGTACACGAGGGGATGGGCTGAAGGAACTTGGAGAAACTCTTCTATCTAGGGAGACATCGAAGTCGAGCCACAGATTCAGCCCCAATGGTCCAATGTCATAGGGAGCGGAGAACATTGCCATCCTGTGGGCGAATTCCTCTTGGACTAAGAGAATGGAAAGCTGTATTGGTTCAAAATGATGATATTTCGTGATTCTATCAATTATCGGACTTGAAATCTGATATGGGAGATTAGATATCACGTGCGTAATTCCTTTTGGCCATCTTTCTGAGACTGCGTCGGCTTCTTCGAGAATTAGTGTGCATTTTCTTTCTCCAAATACTCTTTCCAAGTGTTCCACTGACTGTTTATCAATCTCTATAGCTGTGACATTGGAATGGCTCCTTAGTAATTCTAGAGTTAGTGATCCTGGGCCTGGTCCAACCTCTAGAACATGAGAATTACTCGAAAGAGGGGAGTCGAATTCTTCTGTGAGACGCATGGTCCTCTCGATTACTTCCTCATCGACCAAGTAGTGCTGTCCAAGTGATCTGCTGGGATTTATTCGATCTCGAAGGAGGTCGACAAGGAGTCGGGTATCAAGATCTTCCAGCGACTCCATGTCACTGCTCTGTGCGGACTAGCAAATCAAGTAAGCGGGGAGTTTGGGCAACATCCTCCATCTCCTTCACATACCGTTCTGCGAGAAGTTGGACTGACTCTATGCTACAAGCCTCGTCTATATCTTCGAAGGTTTGCCATCCTGCAATACCTCTCTTTTGGACCATCTGTATAGCCTTGGAGTTGCCAATACCCGCTAATAGTTGGAATGAGTGGAATTTTAGAGACATTGGACCGGCACTGTTGTAGAATGAGATATGCCTATCAGAATCAGCTCGAATTGAATGGGAAAGGGTGGTGACTAACTCTTGTTGTGAGGTTCCGCTAAGATCCTTGAGACGCACTTCCGAGAGTGGGCCGACATTTTCCATGGGGATTTCGATTGTTTCATTTACAGAAAAACCGGTTATGTCTCTTACTCTTGCTCTGAGTAAAAACAGCGAAGGCTCGCTAATACACTGAATCTCGTAACCGAATGGCCTTCTTTCCTGGATGTCAAGAATTCTTAGTCTGACCTCTTCGTGAAAGGGGTCATTTTCCTCTCCGTCGGGGTCTTGGGCGTCCTTAGGCTGCATAATCTTCAACCTACCCAGAATGGTTCTCCCTGATGAATTAGTTGTTTGAAAGCGGTTTGAAGCACTATAGGACGTGTTGACGAATCACGGTGATTACTTCCTCGATTTCCGAGGTGTCCATGGCAATCCTCTTGCTAGCGATGATAACCCTAACATCAGAAACTGTGAGAGGAGCGAGTTCGGCTATCTTGGAGGAAACTTCAGGGTACTGCTTCAGTTTCTCGTTTTCCATTAGAGCAGTGAATAGGCCAGTGTAGACGGCAGGATCGGTCTTGATTTTCCCCGATGGATGACCACTAGCACTGGCCTTCCATTCTGCGTGTTGTAGTGCCATTGTCTGTTCATAGGAAATCTCCCCCCTTCTCTCGATTGCCTCAAGAAGCTTATCTCTAACAGTAGCGAAGTCAACAAATTCTCTTTCAGTCATTTTTCCACCTCTATCGGTCTGAGATGCTCAGGTCTGGCAACTACTGTCTTCATCATGTTGCCATCAGCGACCCTGATCACGTATGCCCTTCCCTGTGAGCCTGATATTACTCCAGTTCTCCCTTGGAAACGTCTGTGTGGCATCCCCTTCTGCTGGGCTCCATCGAGTACGATTGCCACCTTGTCCCCTTCCTGGTAAATGTGCATTGATCTGTCAATAAACAGTCTTCTACGTTCCCTCTTGTTCTTCCTTAGGATGCTTCTAGTTCCCTGTCTAGACCCCTTTGTCCTAGTGACCATAATCTCACTGCTCCATTATCCTGAATTCGGGCGACCTGTGGGACGTTCTTAAGGACTCGGATGTCAGTCATCTGTCTAGTCGGCGTGAATCTCAAGTACATCGAGCCGGATGACTTCACAATCTTTCCCTAGAACGCTCTGAACAGAGGGAGTAGTTCGGCCTTCATCGGAGTGCACCAATTCCTTGATGTAGGTTCCTGCTTCACACCTCAGAGTGATTTCGACCTCTTCACCTTCGAAACTTACTTTGTCGATAGAGGTGATTTTTCTCCTTCTCGTCTTTGCAGCTCTCCTGTGTGAGACTCTCTTTGGAGTTTCTTGATCGATAACTTGACCTTCGAGGGAAAGTATTGATTGCTCTGCAATTTCATTGTCATCAAGACCCTCTGCTCTGAATCGAATCATGTAGGTCTTCTCTGACCTAGACTGCTTGACCTCGATGATCTTCTTTTTTGTACACCACCTCAGGTTGTCAACCTCTACTTTCTCTGGGGCATTTCTTTTTACCATCTCAACTAAGTCTTCGACTGGGAGTTTTCTTCTAGATGGCCTCTTGATTTCCAAGACAAAGGGCCTACCGGACCCGAGGCATCTGACGTCGATGTCTTCCCTTCCCATCCCATGGAATGATGTGTCTTCTGCACCAAGAGCCTCTCTGATAGGTTCACCAATCAGATCTTGCACCGAGTCGACGTATTGTAGGCCTGTGCCCTCACAAGATTTGCAGCCTAGAGCCCTGCCCCTACAAGCCCTGCAGGGCCAACGTGTTTGTGGGATTCCACGTGATAGTTTCCTATACCTGCCGTACAGGAAGATTGGCCTTACATCCACGTCAACCCTGAGAGTTAGACCGTCAACTAGGATCATTACGTCTGGCTTTTCCTTTACGAAATCGACTTTCTTATCGAGTTCTCTGATTCTCTCGTGTATGGATTCTACAATGGCACCTTTGAGGTGATATGAACCGGGTGCCCCATACTTGCTTCTGATTCGATCCTCCTCTTGGAGGAGATCCTTTGGCAAGTGGATTCCAAATTGCATAGTCGAGAAGTCTATATCAGACAGCGTTTCGAACAATCTGTCCACTATATTCTCTATGTCGTCGAAAAGATTCTCGCAGAGAGGACAATAGTCCTGAATGATTTTTGACTGCAGTTCCCTGTCCCTCAATAATGCCTCCTCTCTGATTGCGGCACCTGAATCAGGGCCAGAACCTCTGGAATAAAATCCAGATATCCGGAACAGGCAATGGTTGCAAACTCCAATCTTAATCACATGAGCTATTCCCAAAGGAGCGGGGCAGGGTGGGGAGTTCCAATTCACAGTGTTACCCTCGAAATCAAAATCGTCGCCGTCAAACCAGATTTCCCTGAGTTTGTCTTCTTCTGAGTTCTTTTCCTCGGCGTCTAATTCAGATGAAGCGTAGCCTGCTGAAGCATAGAGCTGCCACTCATCCTCCTCATCTAGTTCATTTCCAGCGCCTTCCGGTTCTCTATCTTGCATGTAAATCGCCACCGTAGCGCCGGGGAGGACCCGTTGCTTCGACATGGTTCGGTGTAGAAGTGAGGATTTGAGTGCTTCGGATTGAAAACTATTCTCCGGGAGTCCCATGTAATTCGCAAACTTCTCTAAGATGTGAAAAGGAGTGTATACCGCTTGAACATCCAGAGGGCCACTCTAGTTGTACCCCGTATCGGCCAACAGGAGAGGCTCTTGGCTTCTCAAGTCTCAAACGCATTATCTCTTCCGCGAATTCTATCTTTCTTTGCTCGTTTTCCTGACGCGGTTTGCATTTTGCACATTGACAGTTAGATCGAATTTTCAAGTAGCTAATCCTAAACGAGTTACCATCTGCGAATCTCATGATGCAATACTCATCGCTCCTCTCCAATTCTGTCAGCAATTCTCTTGACATGATTTCGCCTCTGTAATCTGACTTAGCAGAGACTGCTCCATATCATTGTATTTCATGATGGGTGCGTGGAGAGATATATAGTCCAAATCAAGCGATAGATGCTTCATTCTCGGTTGGTTTACTATCTCGATATGCGAGACTCAGAGCGGCTGGTGTGAGGATTAGACTTGCCACAAGAGATAGTCCGATCATGATGGCACAGAAGAGTCCGAACGTGGAGAAGAATCCCATTTCTGACTGGTTAATTATTGCAAAACCAGTGATATCGGAAACCGCTGAGCCAAAGAGCGCGATACCGGATGCACCCCCTACTGCCTCAATCGATTTCATAGTACTCGCTCCCTTCTCCTTCTCTTCTCTGAATCTCTCAATAATGTGGATTACGTAGTCTATTCCAACACCAAGAGATATGGCGGCGATGGACACTGTGACCATGTTAAGGCCATAACCTGCAATTCCGACAATCGCGTACAACCAGACAATCATCAAGAATATCGGCGCAGTGGTAATTGTTGCCATTACCAGAGGTCTAGTACCCCAGAGGATTGAGAAGACCACGGTTAGTAGTGCGAAAAGAATCGCGTAATCGGGCCCTGCTAGGAAGTAAGAAATAATCGACATTGTTAGCACATTAAGCACTATTCTTGGGACTAGTTGCAGAGGCTCTCTCCATCCATCTTTCAACCTAGTTAACGCCGAAGAGTCCTCTCGGAAACCCCACCAGAGTGCCATGATGCAAAAAATCAAACCTAGTAGAAGTGTGTCTTGGAGGTCATTCTGCATAGAGTCAGCAGCAATGAATCTGATCACAGGCTCACCGGTTGGTATGGCCCATGTTACTGGATGTTCCTGGTCGACAAATGCTGACTGCAAATCTCCTCTCTCTCGATTTGGCGTCACAGAGAGATTCTGAATTGGGGATAGATCCTCCTCCAACTGTTTCAGTGCTGGTTCTACTAGAGCAAACTGCTCGGGGCTTGATATCCCCAAGCGCAGCGAGGTTCGTGGAAATCTAAGGTCATCTCCTGACTTTGTCAACCAAGGTCTTTCAAAATCAATCTCACCTTCCACTTGGATGAACTCTCCGACGATACTGGTGGAAAGGGAGGGATAACCACCACTAGCCGGAACCCCTCTTGTCAACATGAATCCATAAAGGAAAGATAGGCACCTGCTGTCATCAATCGAAGGAACAGAAATGAATTCCATCTCTCTGTTGGGAACTTGGAGAGTCTTGCACCCAATTCCTCCGTCGTTAGAATCGAAGTCCCACCCAGCTTGTTCGAAAGGGGTTTGATTCCATGCCATTGCACCTCTGGTGTACCAAAGCATCAGGTCTATTCCGATAAGCTCCACGTCTCCATTGGGCATTCGAGAAATCTGGTCCGGGTCATCAGGTCCGTGAGAATTCATGTTTCTACGGAGTTCATCAATTGCATCCAAGACAAGGGGATTGGAAATATTACCCTCTATCAAGATGTAAGCGGGTTCGCCTTCATCGCTGAAACGCTCATTAATCAGGCCGACTCCTATCGCTAAATCTGAATCTGCTTCGATGAAGTCTTCAACTTGGAAGTCCCCCTCTAAAGACAGCATGATGGGAGTAGCGAGGGCTGTGATAAGTAGTGAAACTATCAAAACTACTGGAGCGAATCTTGCTGCCTGTGTAGAAACGAAAGATGGCCAAGAGCTAGGAATCATGTGAATGATGTCCTTGCGTTCTTCATCCAGCCTTCCCCTAGTTTCCAACCATAGATCGATGTCAAGTCTAGCTAGTGGCACCCATAATCCCGTTAGGAAGAAGGCGCAGAATACACCGATTCCAGCCTCGATTCCAAACGATCTGAGTGCTGCGATATTCGAGGTCATGTTGGCCATGAAGGCTACAATAGTAGTCACTGAGGTGAGCATTATCGCTAGTCCGACCTTGCTAATTGCCTTGTGAACTGCCTGTTCTGAATTGGCCCCCAATCTACGTTCCTCCTTGTATCTGTGAAGACTATGGAGGCTATCGTCGATTTCTAGAGCTAGGATCAATATTGGTAAGAGATTTGAGAACTGGGAACGGAAAATTATCTCATTCCCGGACCACTTCCCTAAGATAATTGCCCAACCAATCAATCCGTACATCCAAACCAGAGATAGAACAAGGCTAATGGCTACTATTCCTACGTCCGAGACCCTCCTTAGGCTAGCCCAAAGAAGAATCAATATGGCAAATCCCATCAATAAAATCAGGAATGCGCTAGAGATTAGCTCTCGATTAATTTCTACATTTATCGACTCAGCGAACATGAGAGAGATGATCATCTCGTCACTCTCTCTGAGGTCCTCCTCTAGCGAGAGGTACAACCACTCGACAGAACACAAAGGTTGTCCAACTTCCTCTCTCTGTCTACAAACCTCAACTGAGTTATGGATTGGCTTTGTCTCTAAATCAAGTCCATTCCATTCGTAGCCGAACTCTGAGCTTGCATTTTTCCATGTGAATGTCCAACCATTCTGCTGCATTTCGTCTCTATTGAAATTAATGATCATCCAAGCTGCTGATGCTGACCACCTCCCCCTTTGCCAATTATCAGAAATCAATGAGCCATTCGCAGAGACTTGGTGGTCTACTGGGCCCACTACAGCACCCTTCTCATCTGGGAGGAATGCACGATCATTCGAGAGGAATCTGAGGAAAGCTCCATTGCTGTTATTTGCCATCCTGTGCGCTGCCAAGTCTATGTGGTCCTGAGTCACGTTTGGGTCATCGAAAGAGAGGCAATCTAATTGTCCGCAGTTAGTCCAGTTGGTAGGAGCCGGGTCGGTTGATGCGTTAATGTCCAGAGTCGCAGCAAGCTTGTAGGGGTTAATCCGAGGAGCAGTCAAAGAAGACTGGTTTGTCATAAAGGTGCGAAATTCTGTTGCCAAGTCCAGAATTCCGTATACTGAATCTCCTGAGATCTCAGATGCTAGTGGAAGGTAGAATTCTGAGATTTCACTCTCCCTCATTGTACTTGCGTCATGGTCAATTTCCCTGAGAACAGTGAGGTTCAGAATTCCTCCCCTCGGCTCAGATATTCCTCCCTTCACACCGGGAAATTCAGCAATCATCGTTACATCGGAATCTGGTTCTCCGAAGTGTGATGGATCTCTAACAAAAATTCCGAAACCCCAGATGTTGCCTGCTGTAGTGAATTCTTCCCTCAGAACTTGATTAGCGTCGAGTTCTGGAGACTCCATATCATAGGACTCAATATCAATCGGTTCGAATGATGCGATTATCCCAGGAACCATGAGTATTGAGACCACTATTATGGTGAAATGGATCTTTTTTCGACGTGGTATCAAGTAATCAGCTAGACTCTTGAAGTCTCTCACAGTCCAATCGCGGGCAATTGAATATTTGATTGATTGTGTCCGTTTACAGGCCACTATCTTTGAGTGAATTCAGTGCTTCTATCTGTGACTTGGTAAGTTTCTCGGGCTCGGCTAATGTGAACTCGATGTCCAACGCCCCCCCGGCATGTCCATGTCCCTGTAGACGTCTTCTATCTCCAATCCTAGTCCCACTGGGAATTTCGATCTGCAATCTCTTTCCAGAGGGTGTTGAAATTCTCACATTACCCCCAAGAGCCAGCATAGTGTAAGGGAGTCTGACTTCTTGGATTAGGCGGCCTTCTTCCCAGTGACGTCCCTCCTCGGCATCGAGTCGTACAGTGATTAGTAGGTCTCCTGATTCTCCCTCTGGGTGCTCGTGTCCCATTCCCTTCAGACGGAGCAAGTGACCGTGCTCAGCTCCTTCAGGAACCCTTACCGTAATGGTGCTACCTTTTGTGGTGACACCGGAGCCTTGACACGTTGAACATCGTCTAGATGACCCGAAGCTTGAGCCGTCACAATCCAAACACCTTCTCATTCTTCTATGGCTAAACTTGACTTCAGTACCACTTAATGCCTGTTCGAGAGAGATATCCAAACCAGCTTGAATATCGGCTCCTCTGGAAGTCTTCTGTCTAGGACTCGAGCCTCGTCTAGAATCTCCAAATCCAGGTTCAAATCCTGGGTGTTGACTTCCTCTCCCCCCCCTGAATTGGGAAAAAATATCACCAAGGTCTACACCTCCGAATGGAGAACGAGTCCTGCCTCCTTGGAACATTTCATCCATTCGTCTCTGCTGATCATGCTGACTTCTTCCTTCGGCGGTTCCAATAGAGTCGTAGGCTGATTGTATGGCCTTGAATCTCTCCTCGGCTGCGGCGTCTCCCGGGTTTCTATCTGGATGGTACTGTCTGGCTAGCTTACGATACGCGCGCTTAATTTCTGCGTCCGAAGCATCCTTTGAGACATCCAGTGTTCGATAGGGGTCTTCGGACACAGGAGTACTCCGGGGGGCATTGTCCTTCAACCTGATGAGAAGGTACTGCCACCGGTGTGCTAATCATCAGTGCCTTGCTGGGAGTGCTATGGGAGTTGGATGGGCGGTCTTCAGAAACTACGCTGGGCATGCACAAGAGATTCTTGGGGATGTGACCGACTATCCTCGTTTCTTCCTTATGCCTCCATCAGCCATGGTAGAGGCCTCCAATGAAGGGGTAAATGTTGTTACTCTTCTCGAGCCAGATGAACATATTGACCACGAGGTAGAGATGGTCTTCAGACTAGGTGATGACTTGTCTCCAATCCAGATGTGTGTGGGGATAGACACCACAAATAGAACGCGCCAAACCATGGCCAAAAAGGAAGGTTTACCGTGGTTAGAGGGCAAGGGTTTCAGAGGTTCTGGAGTCCTTGGAACATGGTCTGATTGGGATGGACGAGACGTTGAGATTTGCCTGTCTGTAAATGGGAAAATGAGGCAGAGGGACTCAACCAAGTTGATGGTGCATCCGGTAGAGTCCCTGATATCTCATCTCACTAACTGGTATGATCTCGAACCAGGGGATCTGGTATGGACAGGAACCCCCAAGGGAGTTGGTCAGATGAATCCCGGCGATATCATTGATGCATGGATGAAGAACTCTGAAGGAGAAACCATTAGCGTACTATATGCAGTATGCGAGTAGTTAGAATAGAGGCACTGACATGGACTCCGGAACTAGGAGAGTGACAAATACTTGGTTGCTCGATGACGACATGTTGGTGCACAAGGGGGACGTCCTTCTGCATGAAGACGGGTCTTTCTCAACTAGCAAAGGTGACGAGGACGTCATGGAAGTCATTGACGGTTCGATGCGACTTGTGACCAGATCATTTCAGAACTGGCATACACACATGGCCATGGTTCTAAACAAGTCAATGGGCGAGGGATTACCCCTGATGGAATGGCTAGAGACCTCAATTTTCCCAGTAGAGAAAAACCTCTCTGAGGAGCTCGTAGAGAATGGAACTAGAGCTGCCGTTGCAGAAATGATAGCGACTGGTACAACATTTGCTTGCGACATGTATTATCACCCCGAGGTTGTGGGAAGAGTGGTTGCTGACAGTGGAATCAGAGCAAAGATTTGCGGCCCGATAACAGATTTCCCCACACCATCATATCCCGAAGGGGCTGGTCAGGCACTAAAGAAAATCGAAGATTTGCTTGCTGTGGGTTCTCCTGTACCTGAGAAAATAGAGTATGGAATTGGAACTCATTCGATATACACTTGTTCAGAGGAAACTTTGCTGAAAGCATCCGAGTTGTCTCGAAAAACTGGTTGCACCCTTAGTATCCACACATCCGAAACGAGAGGTGAGGTTGCTGACTGCCATGCAAAACATGGAATGTACCCTATAGAGTACTTGGACTCAATTGATTACTTCACTGAGGGAACGGTTTGTGCCCACTGTGGGTGGGTTACTAAAAAGGAAATGAGGATACTTTCGGGTCATGGAGCGCATGCAGTTCACTGCCCCACAAGCAATCAGAAGCTTGCTTGCGGAGGCACCATGTCCTATCCTGCTATGATAGAGGCAGGTGTTGATGTCAGGCTTGGCACGGATGGCGCAGCCAGTAATAACTCGCTGGATATGAGGTCTGAGGCGAAGGCAGCTAGTCTGGTCCAGAGGCATGATCACTGGGATGCTAGGATTCTCGGACCGGAAGAGACGTGGTCCCTAGCAACCAAAGGATCAGAAGATTGGGTTTCTTGGGATTTGTCTGATATCAGAATGAGGCCATGGGGGAGGGATGGGAGGAGATTGCTTCCCAATCTAATATACTCAGGGGCAAGAGTTCTGGATGTTTTCGTGGGTGGAGAAGCTATACGCAGGGATGGAGTGACCTTGACGGTGGATGAGGCAGGAGCATCCCGTGAATTGGAATCCTCAGTAGAAGAATACTATCGCGAGTTGTAGTTCACGGATGAAATAGGAAAGCAGCTCCAAGAACAGCGTATGCTGACAGTAGCATTGCTCCCTCTAACCAGTTTGACTTTCCATCTGCTGCAGTGGAATTGACAATCATTACAGCTAGGAAGGCAGAGACTGTCTCAAGCATACCAAATTCGAAGGTCAATGGGACGCCGACGACCCATGCGAAGACAACCATTAGTGGAGCCACGAAGACTGCTATCTGGGTCGATGATCCCATTGAAATTGCGAAGGATAGGTCCATCTTGTCCTTGGCAGCAACTGAGACAGCGGTAAAGTGCTCAGCAGCATTTCCGAAGAGGGGGAGCAGGATTACTCCGATGAACAGATGTGACAGCCCCATATCTGCAGCCGCCGAATCGACGGAATGTACGAGAATCTCTGCCATCCAAGAAACCATTATCGTAGCCACAACTAGGAGTATTACTGAATCTCGCTGAGTCATTTCAGGATTCTCGTGATGAGTTCCATCTGTGGCAAAAAGGTGCACGTGGGTTCGGAATTGGAAAAGGAGGAATAGCCCATACATCATCAGGAGTATTACCGCAGCAATATGACTCAAATCTTGAACTCTCAAATCTCCCACATCCCCTCCTACGGTCGAGTGGAAAACTGTGGGAATCACAAGGACAATCATTGAGAGGAGGAGGAGTGAGCCGTTTGAACTGACTTGCGTCTCGGAGTACCTCTGCTCAGAATGATGGATTCCACCCCATACAAATGCCAGACCCATAACCAACAGTAGATTTCCAAGAATACTTCCAATTAGGCTTGCTTGAACGAGATGGATGTAGAATGATTGGGTTTCTAAATCAGCAACATTGGATGCTTGTAAGATTAGTAGTATGGCGATAATGAGTTCGGCTGCATTTCCAAACGTCGCATTTAGTAATCCGCCAAGAGACTCAGAGGTACGTAGGGCGATTTCCTCGGTTGCACGTCCCATTAGGAATGCAAGTGGCATTATGGCTACCAATGAAGAGAAGAATGCCATGGAATAATTGTGATCTACATAATTGAAATAGACTGTTGCGGGAACTGCAATTAGTAAGATGTTCAGCTTTGTGTCTCTGGGATCCATTGCTCTCAGCCAGCTCACCGACTCTGTCATATTCGACGTGACATCAGTTTTCTAGGTCAATGTTGCGCCTCGACACGGAGCGTTCTTGTCGTCTTTACAATGCGGGAAGTCCATGGAGGGGGTATTCAGATTGGCATTGACAGGTTCTCCCGGGACTGGGAAGTCCACGATTTCGTCATTGCTGGGAAATTTTGGTTTTTGCATTGGAACGGTAGAGGGTCTTGCTGAAGAATTAGATTGTATAGAGGAAGCCGATCCAGAGGATGGAGCAAGACCAATCGATGTTGAGGATTTGCTAATCAAACTGGAATCTGCGTGGAAAGAAGACCCCCAAGAGACAATCATCATTGATGGTCATCTTTCTCACTTACTACCAGTCGACAGCGTAGTCATTCTGAGATGTCGTCCGGCTGAGTTACAAGAGAGGCTTATTGAGAGATCTTACTCCATTCAAAAAATCGCAGATAACGTCGATTGGGAGATTCTTGGTGGACCATGGGCGGAGAATGGAGATTTAGTTCCAACAATAGAGTTTGACACATCGTCCGAAGATGCCGAGACCATAGTTACGACAATTATGGAATGGATAGCAGATGACTTCAAGCCAAGAATGCCACTCAATCCAATTGACTGGGTAGACATAGGAGAGGCCTAGAATGTTCGAAAAGATGAGAGATAGGTGGACTAAGGTGATTACACCTCTGGTTCATAGAATGGAGGGAGTTGATCCCAACACCCTTACTTGGACCAGTCTCGCTCTCTCCCTGCTAGCATTCTATCTGTTAATCACTGCTGAAAGGAACACTGATGGGGCGATACATATCATCGGAGGAGTTGTAATTATCCTCGTAGCAGGAGTTCTGGATGGTCTAGATGGCGCTCTTGCAAGGCATCAGGGAACTGACAGCCCGTATGGGGACTTCCTTGATCACACAATTGACAGAATTGTAGATGTTGGCATCCTTGTGGCTATTGGAATGAATGCAGACTTCGTGGACAATGCGAGCTCTGGATATGTCGCTGGACTACTGACTCTCTTCGGATCTTACATGGGAACCCAAGCTCAATCTGTCGGACTAGGCAGGATTTACGGTGGGTTCTCCAGAGCAGACAGGATGGTGCTAACACTAGTTGCTCTAATTATTACGGCATGGCAGGCACACGGAGAACTCTCAGGAGTATCTATCGAAGGTTTTCATTGGTTGGCAGATTGGGCCTTACTGGGTAACGGTGAGTTGAATGGTATGACATTCGCATTGGCCATTTCTGCATGGGGGGGAGTGTACTCATTCCTAGTCAGATTCATCAAAACAAGAAATGGCCTGATAGCCTAAGTGAAAACTTAGCTGAATAGTAAAAACCCCCTTCTTTCTAGTCTGGAGTGGGGCAATGGTTATCCTCTATTCAACACGCCTGAGCAATGTGAAGCACCTTATTGAGAGAGTTCTAGAACTCCAGGATGATGAGTCACCGTCTCCAATGATGCCGGAGGTTGAAGAGGTCCCGGATCTGGAGAATCTACTGAAGTCCCTTCAGCCGAAGATTAGAGTCTTCGGTTGTGGAGGGTGCGGATCCAACACAGTCGCCCGATTAGAGCAAGAAGGATTGTTCGATGAAGAGTATGTCAAGGGGATGGCAGTAAACACCGATGCTCAACATCTGTTGAGAGTGAACGTGGAGAACAAGGTCCTAATTGGCCGTTCCGCCCGAGGCAGGGGGGCGGGGGGCGACCCGGAGAAAGGAGAACAGGCAGCATACGAATCGGAACGTGTGCTGAAAACAGAGGTAGAGGAATGCGATCTAGCATTCATCACCGCAGGCCTCGGTGGCGGCACTGGAACAGGGAGTGCACACGTCGTCGCTAGGCTCGCAAAGGCGGCCGGAGCTCTAACAATTGCAGTTGTTAGTTATCCATTTGTTTCCGAGGGGGCTGTACGCAGACAAAATGCTGAATGGGGCCTAGAGAGACTTAGAGAAGTGTGTGATACAGTAATCGTCCTCCCCAATGAAAGATTGCTAAAAGTTGAGGGGGTGAGAGATTTACCTCTCGACGCAGCATTCAGAGTGGCAGACGAATTGCTAATGAGGAGCATATCTGGAGTCTCAGAGATGATTGCGAAGGAAGGAGTGGTCAATCTTGACTTCCAGGATCTACGATCAGTAATGGAGAACGGTGGGGGAGTAGCGATGATTGGTTTAGGTGAGGCGACTGCCGATGAGGGTGCAGAGAAGGCAACCATGGAAGCATTGCAGTCACCCCTGCTTGACATCGACATCTCTGATGCCAGGGGCGCACTGGTAAACGTAGTTGGCGGCCCGGGACTGACTCTCGGAGAAGCCGAGCAATGTGCAAAGATAATCCGAGAGAGCATCAATCCGTATGCCAGAATGATTTGGGGAGTGACCACAGATGATTCGATGGGGAGCAACATCAGGGTCCTTCTGGTTCTAACTGGAGTTAAGAGCGAGCAGAACCATGGGGCTTCGCTCCATACGCAGATGCGAAATCTCAGAAACAGAACAGTGGAATTCGTAAGTTAGTTTCATTTCAAATTGAATGGGAATAGAACTTCTGCTTCCCGTCGTCCTTAAATGGAATCTGTGGGTCGCCGTGGTGCTTCTAGGTGGTAACATGGCGGTTGAGAACTCCAAGGTAGGTCCGATTGAAGAGATTGCGCAGTCTTGGCAAGACGAGATTGAAGGCCGTGTGAAGGGGCTTCAAACGGGTTCCTACGCCAGAATACTGAAAATGGCTAAAAAGCCCTCAAAGCAAGAATTCAGGCAGACTATGATAGTTTGTGGAATTGGAATGTTCGTGCTTGGAGCAATTGGTTTCGTTATTCTAGCGCTAATGGTCAACGTTTTCCCTCCATTCTTCCAATGGCTGATAGGTTGAGGTGGTAATAATGTCAGAAGCTTATACAGTATATATCCGAAGCGGAGAGAAGGTTCTGTTGATGCAGCGATCAGATGAGGTCGCTGACTTCTCTGGGGCATGGGATGGAATCTATGGAGTAGGTAATCCCGATGACCACGATTCTGTAGTCTCAAGGATTGCAGAGTGTACTGGAATAAACCCAGAAAAGATGGAATGGGTTCGTTCCGGAACGGCCAGAGGGCTTGCCTATGAGAATCGTCTTAATGACGTGACTCCGATACTCTTCGTCACCGAGGAGACGGAGATCATCCCAAGCGCATTATACAAGAACAGCGAATGGGTTGACCCCGGAATGATTCAGAGCAAAGACTACGCCACCCCTCAACTCAAGGAGATGTACGGCGACGTGGCTTCATACCTGTACATACTCAAGACCTCAATCGGTCAAGAACAAAACGTAGCCGGTGAAATCAGGGCAAGATTATCTGGAACTGGTTCTCTCGAGGATATCCAAGACAGGATTTTCGGAGTCCTCAGTCCGCACTACATGAAGGGTTTCATCTTCATTGAGGCTACGGCAATGCACCATGTCCAGAAGTTGATTGGACGAGTTGGAGTAGGAGTAACCCCTCTAAAGAACTGCAGCAAGGTGTTGGGCGGAGAGGCTCCTCTTGAGGACGTCCTCCCCTATCTAGAGCCGAAAGCAGCCACTTCTGGCATTGAGGAAGGCTGTATTGTCGAGATCTCAGGGGGGGCATTCAGAGGGCAGGCAGCAAGAGTGACCAGAGTTGCCGAAACCAAGGAAGAGGTTACGGTGGAGCTGTTCGAAGCGGCTGTACCAGTTGCGCTTACTGTTCGGGCTGACCAAGTGAGGGTCACTCAGAGGGTGGAGTGACCAAAGAAGGGTCATTTTTCGGTTTACATCATTATCAAATAGGGAGAACAGGTCGGCGAGTTCCGCGATAAGAGGTCATTTTCATGTCAGCACGCAACGAAACCCCGCACAAAGTGATTCAAACACTGGGAGAGAAAAAGTGCAATGGATCATGGGAAGCCTCAACGGAGAACCTGACCATGGATCAGGTCAAGGAAATAGCTGAGGCTCAGAAAGCCCGACTCACTGGAAAGTCAATTTACGCGCGTTGCCGAGAAGTAATGGGTACTTGTGTTTCTATGCGAGTTCGAGTCGAAGGCATGGAGCCAAAGGTGGCTCTGAACGCTATGAGCGAGGGGGAGTTTAGCGAACATTTCAGCTAAATTCACACGAATTGCGGGAGAGACGTGAGTCTCGCGGACCGCAGAGGTGAGAAAAATGAGAGAAAAACTGCAAACTGCGATTCAACGGGCAATCGATGAGGCTCCGGAGAGGAGCTTTGTCGAATCCATCGAGATTTCGTTCACAATCAAGGATGTTGATTTGAAAATACCGACAAATAGGATTCAGGAAGAGGTTAGACTTCCCTCTGGGAGGGGGAAGCCTGTCAAGATTGCAATGTTCGCTGGAGGCGAGATGGCATCCAAGGCGAAGGCTGGTGGTCTCGAAGTGATTGACCCTTCCACGATTGAGGACTTAGGGGGAAACCGGCAAAAGGCTAGGAAGATGGCTGAGCATTACGACTTCTTCCTCTCGGAAATTCCGCACATGGGAACCGTTGGTAGGTTCTTGGGAGGAGTACTGGGGCCAAGAGGGAAGATGCCTCGACCAGTTCCGCCTACTCTTGATCCATCTGCTCTAGCGTCCGGACTGAAGAACACGGCCATTGTTCGTTCAAGAGACAGGATAACCTTCCACACCGCAGTGGGGTCCAGAGAACAAAGTATTGACGACTTGACTGCCAACGCTGTAGCCGTTTGGGATAGGGTAACTGGGAAGCTTGAGAGGGGGTCCGGGAACATTCGATCTTGCTTTGTCAAGACCTCCATGGGGCCATCCATTAGAGTCGAGGTGATTTTGTGATTCCAAAGGTAGCTGGATGGAAGAAGGATCGAGTGTCTGAGTTAACGGAGATTTTCAGCAGCGATGGCGTTGTGGCTGTCGTCGATGTCTCGGGAGTTCCTGCAAGCAACATGATCGATATGCGGAACACCTTGAGACAAAGAATGAGCATTACTATGGTCAAGAAATCATTGATGAAGATTGCTTGGTCAAAAGCTGGTAGACCGGAGAATGAGATAGTAGCCCTTCTAGAAGGGGCTCATCAGCCTTGTGTGATTCACAGCGACTCAATGGATGCATTCGAGATTTTTGGGGAGATGGAGAAAACCCGCCAAGGCCGCGCAGCCAAGGCGGGAGAAACATTCCCAGAAGATGTTACAATTCCTGCAGGGCCCACAGAATTCGGACCCGGGCCAATTGTAGGAGAGTTCAATGCAGTAGGCATCCCTGCCAAGATTGCCAAGGGAAAAGTAGCGATTCAGAGAGACACCACCTTCTCCCAGGGAGAAGAGATTTCTGCGGACTTGGGAATAATGCTAGCAAAGCTAGGCATCAACCCGATTGAGATTGGTTTAATCCTAATAGGGGCCATCGAGGAAGGTCACTTTTTCCATTCTTCTGATCTAGACCTTGACACAGACGGGTTGAGGAACGATATAGTGAGTGCGACTTCTGGTACTTTCAATCTGGCTTGTAACGTACGATGGTTCTCCTCCACAACCACTCCGACTCTCATTTCCAAGGCTGCTTCAGAGTCTCTGTCTGTTGCCTTGGAGGCTGGAATCGTCAACGATACGACGGCATCGGCCATACTATCGAAAGCACGCTCACGTGCTCTGTCCCTTGCTGGACAATTAGATTCCTCAGCTCTTGGTGAAGAGTTACAAGCTGCTCTAGGAGCAGTATCTCAGAGTGCTGAAGTCGCCCCCTCCGAGGCGACTGAATCGGAAGAAGCCGCTAAGGCTGAAGCCGAGGAGGAAGAGGAGGAAGAGGATGCAGGGTTCGGTGGACTCGGCGATCTCTTCGGATGAAAAAAAAGGTGAATGAAATGGAATATGTATATGCTGCAATATTGTTGCATTCTGCAGGAAAGGACATCGATGACAAGGCCGTCAGCTCAGTGCTGAAGGCTGCTGGAGTCGAGGCGGACGGGGCCCGAGTTAAGGCCCTAGTCGCCTCTCTAGGCTCCGTCGACATCGATGAGGCCATGGCGACCGCGGTTGCCGCCCCAGTGGCCTCGGCTACTCCGTCTGCTTCTTCCGGTGGAGCTGCCCCAGAGGCTGCTCCAGCTCAGGAAGAGGCTGCTGAGGAGCCCGAGGAAGAGGCGGGCGGCTTCGAAGGCCTGGGCTCCCTATTCGGCTGAAGCAAAGATTGGAAAGAATGACGCAAAGCCGCTATGGGCGAGGGCCTCGAGGGTGATTTGAGACAAATGGAGCGGATGCTTGAGATTCCAGTCAGTATAGTGCCCACAGAAGCAATCAGAGCTATGCGGATAATCGGCGAAAGTCGGGGATGGGAAATGGGTCGCTTCGAGGAGACAACATTGGTCCAAAGGTGGGCAATAATTGTACCAATTGCCAAGAGAGCTAGGGTCCTTGGACTAAAGGTAATTGGAGGAGAAGCAGAAGGTCTGGCGATTCGAACTTGGAGCTATGTGCCCGGTTCTTCTGGAAGGATGGCGTTCGTTTCCTTCAGGATTCCAGAGTTGTTTGACAACGAGAAGTGGAGAGAATTCTTGGTTGATTGGTCGAGAAGGCTTCCAAGGTGTCCGTGGAAATGGACTTTCATGGAGAGATCAGTAATCGGTTATCTTCTACCTGAATTCAGAAAGTCGCGAAAGTTGTTCTCCAAGGAAGGGGTCGAAATAGACGGTTGGGAAAGTTCGCAAGATTGATGATTGCAGATTCTATTGGACAGATAGAGAGAGCATTTGATATGGTGCTCTGAGAGCGAAGAGCGAAGCGGCCATGGACTTCCAAGATCTTGTAGACACGCCTCAGAAGGTTAAGACGCTGGCAGGAACCTTGGTTTTCCTAGTTGCATTCCCTATCTACTTCGAAGCTCTGCCATCCTTGATAGATGATGATTCCTCTGGAGGTAGTTCTTCCGGACTTTCGGGTTCACTACTGGTTAGTTTCGAAGAGAGTACGACCTCCCTTAGCGAGTCGGTGTCCCTTAATGATGGAGAAAGTCACGATTCTTTCTTCGACGTGATTGTTGAGACGGAATTAAGCATTGGATTTGTAGAGTTGCAAGTGTCTTGCTTCGATAATGATGATCCTGGTCCTGGTTTCACTGACAGTGTAGATGGAGTGAGTGATCTCAGTGACGTTGAAGGAATTGACGATCAGAGTGCAGATGGAGATTGCTCTGGAGGGGGAAATGGTGGATTTACCATCCGGTGGGATGTTACTGCAGGTTACACTGGAGACGAATTCACCGAAGAGGAGATGGATGAGAATGAGATTAGAAAGATGTGGAAAGACGGGGAGAATGGCAGGGGAGTCTGGATTGCCACGATTACCGCTACGATAGAAGAAGCTCCAATCGCAGGAGGGTTAATTGATAGCGATGAGGACTTTGAAATCACTTGGACCGCTGTTTTCTATGAGTTGATAATTGAGGCTGCCAGTGGCTAAGTCTTTGCCTGAATACTTACTACATCTCCGTCAGCTAGTTCATGGTCAGCTCCTATCACCATTCCCGACCTAGCATCAATGGCTCTAACGAATCCTTCTCCAAGGTCAGAATGAACCTGAAACGCTAGTCCCTTCGCAGTAGTTCCTCTTTGTATCAGAATCGCGTCGGGAAGGGCTTTGCCGTCCCCATCAACCCAATGAGTCTCGTCCTGAACTGGGTATGCGACGATTCTGGATAGTTGTCCGAACACCACTTCCGATAGAAGGCCGACAAGGCCCCCGCCCTCCCAAGAAGATAGGGTACTGGAAATTGACTCTAATGCTGTCCTCTGCTTCTCGGTCAGGTTCTCTTCCCCATCATCTGTGAGTTCAAAGTCTGAATTTCCTAGTTGGTAGGAAATCATTCCAGAGGAGGATGCTCGACGAAGGGCGAGCTCGGCCTCGGCACTAGTGAAGACTACTGTGCCCCCGTTAGATTCGACTTCGGATGATAACTCGGATCCATGATATCTCCTGTTGTCCGCCTTGTTGGCTGCTACTGAGATTGGGAACAGCGACTTCCTGACAGCAGTAGCCAAAGTTCTGAGCTCTTCTTGCCCCCACAATGCAGGATCTGTCGAAGATTGGTGTTCTCTCTCGACTGATGAAAAGCCTGCAGAAACGTGATACTCTGTCGCACCAATCCCCGTTAATCTCTCGAGAAAGTGTTCGCGAACCGCTCGAACGCCTTCGGCTTGGGCCTTTCTAGAAACTCGATCCCATCCTTTTACCATTATTCCCATAATCCATGAGTCTAATTCTCCGAGTAGGAAGCGGTGTTCATCTATTGGTTCTGAGCCTCCTGAGCCAACTGGGTTTCCCTCCAAGTCAGTGGAACCAGATACATCAACTACCTGAATTAAGGCATCACATCTTGAAAGGTCAGAAAGAAACTGGTTCCCCCTACCTCTGCCCTCGTGGGCACCAGGAACCAAGCCGGCTACGTCAACGAGAGTTACAGGGACCACCCGCTTGAATCCGGAGCATGAGCCAGAATTGGGAACGCAGATGCTGCCTACCCTGGGATCTGCAGTTTCGGTAGTCTGAAGCCTACCCGATGACTCTCTCCGTTCCCTTAGACTCAAACAAGCACAACTCTCTGGTAGTGGAATCCAAGTCACTCCAACGTTTGGGTCAATGGTTGTGAAGGGGTAGTTTGCAATGTCAACCGGCATTTGAGTTAGTGCAGAGAATGCCGTTGACTTTCCCACATTCGGTTTCCCGACCAGCCCGATCCTCATGCTATCCCGATGGTGGCAGAACCTATCGACCCATTGACTATGTGGTCAGATCATATCTCAGTAGCGTTACCTGGGAGATCGGTACTAGATTCGGGAATTACTACTGTGTCGAGTTTTCCCTCTCTCTGAGCTAGAATCTTCCTCACAGTGGTCTCCTTGGTTAGCTTGTAGGGACTGGATATTGAAGTTGAAGATAGGTTTGGTCCTTCACTAGAAAGGGTCCCTCTAAATGAGCCACTGATTATGTTGAGTGCATGATAAATCGACCCGAGTACGGTGCCGTAGAATAGTACTGAGCCCAAAATTCGTATTCGGTTTGACGTTGAGTTCTCTTCTTCAACTGCGGCTTCGAGAAGAGCCATGTCTGAGAAGTCGGCCATCATTGTGAATGCCAGACCAGAGAATGCTCCACCTGCCATCAACCAGAAGGCCCATCTAGAGCGATTTACAGAAAGGACGTTTCTTCCAGAGACCTCGGGAAAGATGGACAATGCTGACCCAAGGGATGCAGGGACGAACACCACCCACACGCCCATCAAAACTAGAGATGTGTGAATTCCTGTGAGCTCATTAGTTCCCGTCAGATAATCTGTGAGTACGAAAAGTCCGCCGATGGCGACGGGGACTGCCATGAAAGCTGCCAGATTTATCTCGGGCATCCCCGGAGAGTCTGGATTCTCAATAAACACGTCATCTCCTCTCATTGTTGCCAAGACATTTGCAGAAAGTGCAATGATAGGGATTAGTGAAAGGGCCAGCAGGAATGAGCCAGCGACAATGTCGTTTCTCGAAGGTTCGAATGTGGCAGTACTAATTCCAAGGAAGTCAGAGGCTATCTCGCCTTCTATTAGTCCAGATGGATTGATTGTTAATATCGCTCCGACCATGGTTACTGCTGCAAGAGACCGGGACCAAAGTGGATTCCCGCTTCCTCTAGAAGCACCGTATAATATCGCACCCGACATCATCAGGAAGAAAGTCGTACCACCCATTCGAGTGGCTAGCCACTGTCCTGAGCCGGAGTCTAGGGAGCCAGTGATTGCTAGAACCACGATGGAGACGGGTGCGGAGATCATTCCAATTATCATCATCCATGCTGGTAGAGGCATCTTCTTCGTTCGAGAAGCGGCCGTAAGGAGCATGTTGACAATTACTGCAATTAGAGCGAGGTTGGTTAGAAGAGTAGCAACTGGCATAATCCTAATTCCTACAATCTCTGGCTTATTTGCCGCAATGAACATGACTATGACGCCGAGAGTCCAAACGAAGGACATCAGAGTGGCGTTCTTCTCGGTTGCGAGCGTAGTTCCACCCAGTTCAGGGACAATGTGCATAGAAGATCCGATTAGTAGCATTCCAACCGAGCCGTAAACTGCAACTAGGAAACCCGATGTAATCAAAGAAGATGAAGTTGGTTTGAGGCCCCATGATGAAAGGCTATGAAGTGCTTCTGGATCATGTGAAAGCCATAATCCACAGAAAGTGATTATCGATGCAGGGACAATCCAGATGGCACCCTGTATAATCCAAGTAGTTGCAGCAGAGCCATGCTTTCCATCTACAAAATCTATTGGAGGGCCTAGGGCTTTCTCTAGCATGAACATGCTCATGCTCTTGGAAACATCAGTGAAAACCCAGATTCCCCTATTGACTAGGATGAAAACGACTAGCATTGCCAACCAGAAAGCGACCATGGAAGTAATTAGTCCCATGTTTTCACCTCACTCGCTGGTTGCCTCAGTAAGCATTGTCCCCAATATTGCGAACACTCCTATCATTGCTCCAAGGATGAAGAACCAAATTCCAGAATCGAAGACACCGTCGAATACTGGAAGAACACTAGAGATGACGGGAAGATCACTACTTGGGAACAGGATACCGTACAGTATCAGGAACACCATGGTGGAAACAAAACCCATAACTAACATGACCCATGACGACGAGGGTTCTCCCTCGCCTTGTAGGAACTCCCCAATCAAAGTGGACCCGTCATCGGACAATCAATCACCCCGGAATTGCACAATTCCGACTCTACCACCGGAGATTTACCCTTAAGCATTGGGCGAATACAGTTTGTCAATAGCATCAAGGAGCACGGACAAGGTCTGTCGGATTTCCTCGTCGGAATGTGCCATATCCCAGGGTAATGGGGAGACTGAGATCGTTTTCCAGCTCAGCTCTCCAGTGGTCCTCACAAGAGCATTCTAGGTGATTGAACTCCTGGGTTTCTCCAGATACAGAATACCTCTCTATTGCGGCAACAACATCAGAGTCACATGTTCCGCAGTTGTGGGCTCCACGAATCTTGCCACCTGCTGTCGGATGAACTATGATTCGACAACTGGAGTCGTTTAGGTGTTCATGGGCTCGTTTGATCATCTCCACCAATGACCATAGCCACGGTGTTCTGTATTCCTTATTCCTGAACAGTCTGTCAACTATCGTGTTCTTCTGTATATTCATGGGGTTAACTGAGACTTCATCAGAGAAGGGAGCCACATCAATGAGCCACGAAGTGGTATGGTTGAGTGCATCTCCCTCTGACATAAAAGGCGGTTTGAACAAGAGGTAGGTCTTGACACGCAAGTCATTCTCTCTCAGCATTTCGACTGCCTGATGCCACTGTTTGGTTGTGAATCCCTTATTGACGTGGAACCTTAGAACACGGTCGTCGTAAGCCTCTAGGCCAATTGCAACGGTGCATCCGGGATGTCTTGCAGCAACCCATTCAATCTTCTCTGGGGTGCACATCTGAGCCTGAGCCTCTACCACCAAGTGAAGCCCCATATCAGCAGTCTCCTTCAGATCCACCTCCTGCCACTCGGGCGGATTCTCCCGATCTTCGAAGAATGTGCCCGAGGTGTACACCTTGATCATTTGGCATCCTTCAAATTGATTGGTTGATTTCTTTGCATATTCCCATTGCGAGAACATGTCCTCGGCAGAAACATCATCTCTAACATCATTGAAGTATCCGCAGAATGTACAGCCTGACTTCCACCACCAAGCACACCCCTTAGACCTTAGAATAACAGTAACAGCGGTGCATGGAGTTCCATCTGGGAGGTTCTCGGGAGTCTTGTACACCGTTACTGGCCTACTGGCGTCCCAAGATTCTCTGAATGAGATGGACTCGGGAGTGTTCTCGGGAGCCTTGACCAAATGGTGAATCTTCACGGCCTTGGAATCGTTTCCCAATATTCCGCAAGAGTTCGCCATGTTACGCGCTCTACTCTTTACACTTGAATTGACGTGTTACTCGTCGATTGTTATCACTAGATGTTTGAGATATACTAAACCCATGTAATATATCCGAGAGGAGAGTTAGTATGAGTTTTGGAACTATAGATGGAATGAGCGATGAGGGGAACAAGTCTCTGAAGGGCTGGTACTGGTATGATTGGGCGAACCAGGAAGACATCGATGCAGGTTTCGTTTCCGAGGAGGAATAGAGTGAAGTCCTTCGAAGTAGTTCAGAATGTCCTCACGGTCATAGTGATGATTTTATTCGGAGGATTGTTTGGATTGGCGATTATGCCCTCCTACTTCCTATTCATGGAAGTGACTGATTTGACCAACGGCAAGGGCGATTTGGTAGAGGCTGCTGGTTTCTGCATCAGTCTCGGACTGGGTTACATAATCTGGGGAGTTGTCCTTCTATTGATTTGTGGAACTCTGGGGAGCATATTCAGAATCAGGAAAGAGGAAGGGAGGTACCCACTCAGATCCTTCATCACTATCCAATGGGGCTTCTCGTTGGTTTCTCATAGAGTAGCGCAAATGTTCCTAGGACTGGTTATTCCTTCATTCCTAGCAACAATGTACTACAGGATGATGGGGGCAAAGATTGGGAGCGGGGTTCAACTAAATTCAATCAAAATAAATGATGCGTCGATGATTACGATTGGCAATGGGGTCGTTGTAGGGGGTGATGCGATGATTAACGGGCATCTTGTAGAGAGTGGAGAAATTGTCCTGGCACCGATCAATATTGGAGATGAGGCACTGATTGGCGCAGGGAGCATCATTCAACCTGGATGCATAATCGGCAAGGGAGCGGTCGTGGCAACAAGAGCAGTATTGCCGAAGTGGACTGTGGTTCCGGATGGTGAAGTCTGGGGAGGAATTCCTGCTAGATTCATCAAGAAGACGGAAGAGTGACTATTCTACTCATTCTCCGATGAGGATTCTTCCGTCTCATCCTGGCCTTCGTCCTCTGATGCCATCTCCTTGATTTCCTCTATGACTGCCTGCTTCTGGGCCTGGAAGGATTCCTGCTTAGAGTGTATGTCCTTGGCCGTGGCAATGGCCCTGTCAATCATGTCGTGACGAGTCTGTATTGCTTCATTGAGTTCCTCGAAGAGTTGCATGTGCTGGACGTACCAATCATCCCTCGCGGCGAGCTCTGATTGTGCGGCTTGGTTTGACTCATCTATCTCCTCGGCGACTGTGAGTACCTGCCCAAGTCTTGCCTTCTCCCTATCTAGCAACTCCTCTGTCTTCTCGAGTTTGCTCTCCAGGTATGGAATTTTCGTGTCCGCCTTGGCTAGATCGACTTCCATCTCGTCCTTCTGCCTACGTAGATTTGAGAGGAGGTTGTTGATCCCCTCCTTCTCTGTCTCCTTATCGATAAGCTCGCGGTTCAGGGTCTCTACCTGAGCCTTCATCTCACTGATATCGGCCTCTTGCGCCTGATATGCCACTAGAAGTTTATCCAGTGCCTCCTTGTCCTTGGCAGCCTGCTGCTCGAGTTCTTGGATAGTCTGCTGAGGGTCTGCACTGGCTGAGTCGTCTTGGCCCATCATCCTCCTTGGTGCGCAGGTGACCCCGATATAACCTCGGCGGCACCTAGGTCGCGAAGAAACGGCTAATCAGAGGTTTTCGCAAATAGCTGAGATTGTTGCAGAAAGAGCGACTGTCAGCCTCTTTGAGGAGGGGATGTGTAATTTCTCATCGGGACCATGGGCGTTGTTTCCAGGACCCGAGGTGCCGGTGCACAGGAACATCGCTTTGGGATATTTTCCCTGCATCATAGCCATGAATGGTATCGTCCCGCCCGTCCAAGTTGCCAATGGGAGGATACCTGTTAACTCAGTTGAGGCATCATGGATTGCATCCAAAACACTTCCATCAAGTGGAGGGGCGTGGAATCCGTCTGCACATGAGTCTGGGGTGAATGTGACCTCGGCCCCGTATGGAGGGTTGTCCTCGAGGACGGACTTGACACTTGCTAGTGCGACCTCTGAATCGACTCCGGGTGGTATTCTGAAGCTTAGTTTTAGGTCGGTATTGGTTCGAAGGACGTTTCCTGCAAGCTGTGTCGATGGCATCCCGTCCGCTCCAATTATCGAAAGTGTTGGTTCCCAATTCATTGCGATAATCATGTCCTCTGTAGTTTCCGAGACCCGCTTTAACGAGTCGACGGTTGGAAACTGATCCCAGATGCTGTCTCCCACTATTTTTCTGAGTGCAATGGCCTTGTCCCTCACTTCTTGAGGGATTTTGACATGCATCTCAGGGATCAGCACTCGGCCAGTGGCTGAGTCTTCGACTCGGTCTAGGAGGATTCTCTGAATTCTGAATGACGAGGGGATCGAGCCTCCTGAGTTGCCAGAGTGAATTCCCTCGTGAGAGACTTTCACCGAGAGTGTGCCCGAAACCAATCCCCTTAGGGCCTCCGTCATCCACACATGGTCATAATCCGGCCCCCCGCTGTCCATGACGACTACCATGTCCGGATCTCCGAGTTGATCTGTCAGTGCCTCTAGGTATGGGGGGAGGTCGAATGACCCCGATTCCTCGCAGGTTTCAATGATCATTGTACAACGTGGATGTGGTGCTCCGGCCTCTTGTAGAAGCCGGATTGAGGTGGCACAGAGATACCCGCCGTATCCATCGTCAACAGAACCCCGCCCATAGAGCCATGGATCCCGTCTTACAGCTCGCAAGGGGTGTAGTCCTTCTGACCACAACTCTGGCTTTGATGGCTGCTTGTCGAGATGGGAGTAGAAGACTACTTCACCCGGTCCGGTGCCTTCGAAAGTGACTAGTAGGACTGGAGAAAGGTCGCCGATTCTATGAGTCTCATATGACATCCCATTGATTCCTTGTTCATCCAACCATTCGCAGAACAGCTTGATGGTGGCATCTAACTCGCCCAAATCAGCCCAATCTGGCTCAAATAGAGGAGAGAGTGCCTTGATTTCTATGAATTCAGATAGGCTGGGTAGAATTGAGTTCTCCCATATCTCATCACTTCTATCCATCAAATATCTTAGGTCCATCGCCATGATCCATAGACCGAGTATTCACTCATGGACTCTTCGACTGGGTTTTCTCAGTGAATGTGCAATTCTTGCACTTTTGGTTTGGAGATTTAAGGTATTTCTCAATTTCAGAAATTGGGAAATCGGAGGCAATGGACATCCGAGCAGTCCTGGATAACGTCTCCATCAAGTCTGTTTTTGCCTCCTCGAGGAGCGCTGTGGGGTATTCGACTAACCTGCCAGTAAGTCCCACCAGTATTGCTGGAGGTAGGACCTCTCTCTGAGGCAAACCTGCCTTGAACCTGTCAGATTCTGATTCTTCCAGAGCATGGTGGTACAGTGCCATTTGCAGTCTATGTTTGTGAAGTAGGGTTGTCTCAGCGTCACAGGAAGGCTCAGTTGATTCATCTCCGAGTGCCTCCAATAATCCACTTTGAGATTGGTCGAGAAGGGAGTGGGCCTCAGTTGTCTTTAGGTCGATGGCCCTGATTGTCGAAGGACCCTTCTCGTTTCTCTCGCAGAGAACTAAATCGATCACTCCGCTCATATCTATTGTGGTTGAATCGATTGTTATGAGGACCTCTTCACCGTCGGGGGACCACTTGCTTCTCTTTACAGAGTCAAAGGAAACGGGCATTGATACATGGAATGGCATCTCGGTCCTGAGACCCTCAACACGTCTTCCATCGAACACCTTTCCGCGTACCATCTCACCCATCTTTCCGTTCGAAATACGCTGCGCCATTATGGATGTGGCCTCTGCTACCTTTTCGGTATCCGCATCTGGTGGGAGGAGCTCGGAGAACACGGTTCTGTGAATGTCTTCATCGGTTATCCTGTCTACTGTCTTGGTAGTCCAAGAAGACGGGAGAGGAGTACTTGGGCCGTTCTCTCCCGGTCCGGGATTTCCAATTCCAATCTCAATTATCCTATGGAAAACATTCCCAAATGTTGCGGGGTCTACTGATAGAACGGAGTTCAGTGTGCCGGATATTCCGCGATTAGTCAATATTGAACCTGATTCTATGCCCGCTCTTACCTCGAACCAGTGGCACCTGGGGCATTCGAAGTAGGAAGGAAGTTTGCTGGGTTTTACTCGTACTCTCGTCGAGACTTCCTTGCGTGGTGTAAGAGAAGGTGGTGACCCCTCTACTTGGGAACTTCTAGACGCTTGGTCTATTGTCTCGATTCTTTGGATGGGAGTCATGATTCCATGGTCATCTTCATCGGTTTTTGAGAAGCAATCGGGATGGTGAATGATGGTCATTCCTGTTTTTTCATTCCCGCCAAGGAATGCATCACCCAGCAACCTCCCTGGGTCAATGATTCTGCTTCCTCGGTTTACCAACATTGGTTCAGAGCCAATGTCTGAGGGATCAAGCCAGGGGGAGTCTTCTTCTTCTCTCCTCCATGACCCCATGCGCAATGATTCGAGCCACATTTGCCCAAGCTGCGGTGCAGATTTGTCATAGGCCCATGGAATCATAATACCTTCATCAACCAGCCACTGAGTTCCCCTAGGTGAGCCGGCAATGATTAGTCTCTCTTCGGCCCTAGTTGCAGCGACATAGAGTAGCCTCCTTGCCTCGGCATTCTTCCTGGCTCTATGGAGGAGTGAGACGTGTTCCCAGATGGCTGATCTAGGTGGCTTTCCTTCTGCTGGCCATGGGTTTGGATGGCCTGCAAACATCTCTGGGCTGACGATCAACCTGCTGTTCTGTTCGTTCCTCATATTCGTCTGCCTAGCAGAAAAGAGATCGGCGAGGATGACGACCTTTGCTTCGAGCCCTTTCGAGCTGTGGATTGTCATTACTTTGACTGAGTCGCTTGGGGGGGTGGTGGAGGCCTCAAGTGCCTGAGAGCTCCGCTCTCTCAGATCCCTGAGTCTGTCGGAGAGGACTATCGGATCGCCTCCGACCTCTTTGGACAATGTCCTGATTAGCTCGACGAACTGTTCTACATTCTGCCTAGAGACCTGATCCGGGTATGCCACAAGTAAATCAGAACGGTCGATGGTGTCCTCCAGTAGTTCTACGAGGCTTGAAGAAGAGGCAAGTTCACACCATCTGGAAACCAAGGATCTCTGTCTTTCATTGGAGCAGTGAGATAGGAGGGCACGGAGTAGATTTTCTCCCTTCTTTGAGGTGGATAGGAAGTCATGAAGTTGAGCATCGTTCATTCCGAAAAGGGGCGACCTTGCTACCCATGCCGCGTTATGACGGGACATGGGTCTAGCGACGAGTTGGACAAGCCCCTCCATCGTCGTGACCACTGGACGGTCCAATAGTCCACCTTCGCGATCCACCTGTGCCGGTACTCCAAGGTCATGCAAGTGTCTGATTATGACATCCCTGAGATTCACTCTGTTTGGTAACAGGATTGTGATGTCCCCTGGACTGACTGGGTCTTCTGATTGAGTCTTTTTCCATGAGTTGTCTGCAGATTTGACGTTTACTGAGGTTCCTTCGATGAGGCTTCTCACTCTGAGTGCTATGAGCATGGCCTGTCTCTCCAATCGATCTAGTGAGCCTGGTCCGAACGGATCAAGGTAGGTCTCTAAATCGGTGGGGGGATCGGTGGAACTATCGGAGTCGGACGGACAGATCCACTCAATTGATCCGGGCCTTTTCCTCTTTTCTGGGAATGAGTGAAGAGTCTGCGCCGAAGCATAGAAGTCCCCCTTGGAGATTAGCCTGTGCCTATCTGAGAAAACATCTGTCCACCACTCGTTCATCACTCCTAGAAGTCCTCCGTCGGAGCGATAGTTGACCTGCAGCGACACCATGCCCTCTCTGCGTGCACGAATCTCTTCTCCTGATGGTGCTGGTAGGTCCCAGTCCGTTGAGTCGAATGGAATCCAAGGGGCTAGGTCCCTGCCGCCCCTTTCCAGGTACTCTGAGGCGGTTGCAATGCTCGACATGTGGTCGTTTCTAGGATCCCTGCTATGGGACTCTTTCCTGAGTGTTGGTTTTCTGATAAGTTCAGGGATACTAGAGAGCTCGTGCACGTTGATTGACCTTAGTGACTTGGCGAAGTCTAGGAAACCGGTTACCTCTGCCTGTCTGAAAGCATAGATACTCTGCTTCACATCTCCAACGTAACATACAGTAGGCTCCCAGGGAGTGTCTGGCTTCGGCTGGTCTCCTTCTCTGAACTCCCTAGGGCCCCATAGTCTGGATAATAGCCTCCATTGGAGAGGTGAGTTGTCCTGTGCCTCGTCGATGATGAATGCCCTGTACCTCCTTCTAATTTCTTCGAGCAGGTGCTGCCTGCTCTCAAGGTCGGTGCGCATGGCACTCATTCTGGATGCCCATGCTCCAGCAGAGTCTCGGTTCTCCTCGAAAAAGGAAATTTCCTCGAATGCTCTGGCGATGTGCCCGTCCCTCCATGGGCTGTCTACACTGATTGAATCGAGGGCTTTTTGAACGGAGGGATGGTAGAATGTTCTGCAAACCTCTGGGCAGTTTGCTAGTAGTAAATCCCCTGCTAGCCTCTGGATATCATCGAAGTCATGGACTTCTTCCCGCTGCTTCAGATTCTTCATGACTCCTTGGAAACCCAGATGCAGGAGGTGGAGATCGCGCAGGTTCTGTATCTCGGCCTCTAAGGAGAAGTGATGGTTCTTCTTTGGATTCTCTAGCCTCTCTGGGATTTCGACTGGGAGGACTAGAATGGGCTGTTCCCAATCTATTGGTACCTCTGGGGGCTTGGATTCGTCAAGAGTAATTGCGGTTCTTACGAAGTGCAGGATCATGCTTCCCAAATCATCAGACCAGATTCGTTCTAGCTCTGTTATTTTCGACTTCATTGTGGATATGTATTCGGACTTGAGATTCTTGTCTTTTATTTCCACATAACTTCTAATTCCTGCTAACCAAGAATCCAATGGGAACTTCATTCTTGGGAAGAATTTCATCTCCTTCCCCATCAGTGTTGAGGGGCTGACAATGCAAGTCAGAATATGTCCCATCCAGCAAAGCTTCCCCCATTCGTCGGAAGGTGGGCCGTTTCTATCGAGCTCGTCCAGAGATGCCATCCGAGTCTCGGTTGACCAGCCGACCGCAGAGGGTGATTGGAAGGACTCCTTGATCGTCTCACAAATGTCTGTCACAACTGAGTGAAGCCTCTGGGCCTGTTTTGCTATCTCTTCTGTGTCGACAGAGGACATAATTGTCATTAGCAGTTTGTTACGATCCACGTTGCCCGATTCGTCCATAATCTTGCGAGAGGACTCCTCCACGAAGACGGATTTTCCGACGAGTGTTCTGAGGGCCCTAGCCGCAGAGGTCCTGCCGGAGTAATGGCGAGCTACGCTGTCCCTTGCGGAGAGAACTTCTGATGCGATTTCGGATGGTATTCCAGCATCAACCGCATCACCGATTCGGGTTCTTTCGCTAGCAAGTCTCCATATGGTCCTGAGTGCAGTCTCGACCAATATTACCCTTGATGCATCTGAGACGTTCTCTCGACTAAGTGCATCCCCCAGTTTACCACGATATGGGGATACTAACTGGGAGAGGAAAGAGTCGATGGTTCCGATTGGTGCATCTTCGAGAAGGGTGAGGAGTTGCTCTACGAATCCTTGGTTCTTTACTCTCGGGTCGTATCGATGTTTGCCGTCGTCACCCAAAGGACCCGGTCTGATCCTTGAAATTGCCCCCCGAAGACGGTCCTTCATCTCGTCAGCGGCTCTGTTTGTGAATGTCAGCAGGACGACTTCTCCGGGGAGGAGTCCTTCCCAGTCTTGCAGGTTGATTCTCTCAGATGCGGGTGCAGTGACCATCCCACCGCTCACGCTCGAAGGTCGGGCTGGCTTGGGTAGAAGTCTAGTTGCTCTTTGGTCAGTGGCAAGGTAGTGCTCTATGACCCGGTCAACAATGGTGCTTGTCTTGCCAGTGCCAGCACCCGCGTCAATAACGATGTGTGAATCGAGGTTCAGAGCTAGGCGCTGAGCCGTGTTTAGTCGAATCAGAATGATCCCTCCATCCTAACATTGCAGGTTTCTCTAACTGGGCAATACCCGCATACCCCTGGAGATGGAGTCGGATGCACCTTTCCTGACTTGGCGTTGGAAGATACCTTCAGAGCCACCGAGAGTCTTTGTGCCAGCCATGATCTGAAGTGATCGCTCTGAGTTTCCCCGTCCTCGTCTGCGAACCTGTGTGATGCGGAAGTAATTGACGACCTAGTCCCAATATTGATTCCTTTTTGGGAGTCGGAGTATTGGGAGGAAACCTCGAGAAGGTGTTCTGAGTTGTGTCCAATCACAGAGATTCCTGCTGCAAGAACCAAGTCTCCTGGATGGGCTTCCTCCCATGCTCTGGCATAAATTGCAAGTTGCAATTCTTCGAGAAGGCCTTTGTAATGACGATTCTTAGGCAAGGCCGATTCAGAGGTCTTGAGATCCCTAATTGCAACGATTCTCTTGGGACTCCATCCTGAGCCGTGAACTCTGATTGGTGCGACACTGTCGTCCCCGTCATTGTTGATCCACTTACCAGACTCCAAGTCATGTGGAAGCAGATCGACTCGATCTATCCACCCTCTGATCTTGATTGGCTGGATGTCGCCCCCACTAGAAAGCTCGTTGGGGATGGAAATCTCCACGCTGTCAGAGTCATCTTTCCCAATCATCCACTCTATGGAAATCGGGGCCGAGTCCCCTATCTCGAGTTCTGCTGCGACTATACTTCCCACCCTACCAGCAGGAGGTATTGGCGAAGGATCTGCGAGCCAACTGCTCCAATCCTCTCTGGTCATGCCAGTCAACGACCTTAGTCGCTGAGTGGACACGGCGTCTGACCTCTCCAGCCACGGGGCTCTGGAGTCCAGTGACTCGAGGGCGACCTTCATGATCTCGTTCGGATGCAATCCTGATCTCTGTACGCTGATTTGTCTGGATCCTTCGTCGAAATTGCGTTCCTCGCTGGTTGGAAAGTCCAGTATTTGTGCGATGATGTCGTGATGTACATTGTGTAGGAGTTCGCCGTATGTCCTGCTGTCGATATCTTCTCCCTGCAATTCTTCCCTGCCTGCCCCCAGTTCTCTAGATAGCCACCCCATCCTAGGGCACCGCAACCATGTCTGAAGTCTGGTTGGTGACCAAACAGAAACATTCTGTGAGGAATCTCCAGAGTGCCCGTGTCTAGAGTCGCTCACCAATGAACCGGTTGAAACTGGGGAGAGTGGTCTCGGGTCAATTGAGGGGGTTGTTTTTCCATCGAATATTCCACCTACCACTGGCCATCTTTGGTTGGTCCTGGGGGTTTCGACTCCAGAGGGGGTTTTTCCATGGAATTTGAGACCCTCGAGAGAGAAGATTTGCTTTCTGGCGTCGTCGGGCAGGTATCCATCCATATCAGCAATGGTGGGCTGCCTTCTTTCACGATCCCTCTGAACGTGAGGGTCTGTTGGAATGGATACTGCGCTTGGGTTGATTGGGGATTTGATTGGTGTCTTTCCCTTTCTGATTAGCAAGCCATCGGCCTGTCTGGAGTCTCTGGGAGAGGTTGCGAGTCCAGAGGTTTGGTAGACTCCCTCCTCGCTTCCTTCTATCTCAGAGTCTCGGGCCCATTCCCTGATTGGTGCAGCTGGAGGTGCTGTTTCATCCATGCTTGGATCTAGAATTACCACCTCTGGAGAAGCGTGCAAGATATGCTGCAAACTGTGTCTTGCATCTCTGATTGGGCCGTCAGGTCTGAGGATGCCCAGTGAATGGCGTTCTTCCTCCCCTAGGAAAGGTGCCTTGGGGACTCTGAGGTCCCATGAAGAGCTGGATAGGTTCGCTAGCACTATGAATTCAGAGGTGCAGCCAAGGGTCTCTTCTGGACTTAGGACCGAAACATTCCCAGAGAAGTTTGGGCCACCTGTAATTGAAGAGGATTGTTCGGCTAGTGAGATTAGTTCGTCCACCCAATCATGGCCTAGCATTGGAATTTCTTGGCCGGATCTGCGCTGCATCTCTCTTAGGGTCTCTCTGTCACGAACAAGAGTTTGAACTGCTGCTGCCGGAGAGAGTCCCCGGCCTCTGTAGCGTTCCATCTCAGAATCGAGGTCAATCAATGAAAGAGTGTTCTGCAACCATTCATCGCCATCTGATGCGATATCTGGAAGAGGGAGTGGCTCGCCTGTGTGGCATCCAATCGGTTGACCCAAGTCACGTACTATTTCCCTATCCGAACCACGGAGTATTGGCCATAGGGAATTCGCCAAGCAGAGGAGCCACCATTGTGATGCTTCCTTTATTGGGCCGTCTTTCTCATCGGAGGATGGTCGGGAAAGTGTCTCTATCCATTTGGAAAGAGCACCTGGTCCACCTAGGACGTGTTCATTCCTAGCTAGTTTTGTAAGTAGTTCAGAATCTGCGGAAGGGGTGATTTCGAACTCCGAGGGATGCTCTGAATGAATCTCAAAAGGGGTGACTGATGTCTGAAGTGACAGAGTTCTAAGATTCTCAAGCGAAAATGCGTCGGACCCATGTGCCAAGTTTGCGAGGCACAATATCCAGTGACCTATCGGATGGGACGAAGGAGGTTCGTCTCTCCTTTCCATGCTAATTCCAATAACTCCAAGAATCTGTTCCCATCGGTGCCTATTTTTTTCAACTGCAGGATCGACGATGATTACATCTACGTCCCCTTGGTTGAGCCTCTCTAAAACCAATCGGACTGCGACTTCGAAAGAATGGGCCTCCCTCCTGAGGAGGATTCTTTTGACTTCCACGGGAGTTTCTTTTCTAGGGGTCCTATCTTTGGGGACCCAGAGTGGCAGATCCTTCGTATCTTTCACTGGATGCTCATCGACAAGAAGGTTCCCATGGTGGCCGAGTCGGAAATTTCCAGGATGTGCGAGTTGGTGTATTGGGCAATGTTTGGACAGAGACAAGAGCATCTCAGTGTGAGCTCGACAAATCACCGGCGAGTGATCGAGCATGATGATTCCATCGATATCGGAGACTGTGAACGGAATGGTTCCGTTCTGTAATGAGTTGATTATTCGAACAACTGCCATATCCGGATGAGTGAACCGCAGCTTCTCCTCTAAACGCTCGATTACGTTTCTGAAGGTCGTTATTCCGGGGCCATCCCATCTCTCTACTACCATCTCCCTGGAAAGCTGGTAGTGGAGTGCAGTTAGAGCCTCGGTCTTCCCCTTGCCCCATTTCATGTCGGGGAGTGGGTTGATGAGGGGAAAGCCCAGTCTCGCCGCTTCCTTTCTGCACTCGCTGTGAAGTACAGACATCAGTGGACCGTTCTTCGATATGACTCGGGGGAGCCTAAAGTCAGCGACTAGGGAGGAAATAAGCGACTTGATTGTGTGATGCAAAGTTCGGTCCACTGCTCCTTGAAGATCGATGGATGACAGTACTTGCATTCTAGATTTCTCGGTGGGGTAGATTACCAGAACTCGTCCATTGGCATTCGGATCTATGCTTGAGATTCCCAATGACTGGCGCCTAATCTGCTCTTTGAGCCATTCTGGTATGGCCCCCCTAGGAACCTCCTCGCTAGTCACACAATGTTCCCTTGACGCCAACTTGTCATCTCCGAGCAACGGCCATGCTCGGCGGAGGTTATTCAACCCAACTGTTGACACTCATTATTATGACTCAAAATCCCTGTTGCGTCTGGGTACCAGGGCAGCAAGCATGCACAAAAGCGTGGATACTGCGGGGGCTGGCAATGAATTCCCATCATTGCCGCGGTGAGTTAACCAATCCACTACTAGGACGACCGACATGTCATCTCCGTCCCAAGAGTTGGGCGGTTCCAGGACGATTGAGCCGATTTGGCTTGAGTCGATGCTGACTGCTTCGTGGAGTATGTGGCTATAGTTCTCCTTCCCGTTGCTTCCCTCTGGGAAGTTGGCACTATCCTCGACGAACAGTAGCCAGCCGTTAACTTCCCAGTTTTCGATGGAGGACGAAAGCATATTACTCCAAGCAAAGGAGAATTTCGCCGAATCACCTTCCCTCTCTACTGAGAGTGAGAATGATCCATTTTGATCGAATGGATGACTAGATCCAATTGCCAATGCAGTTGAATAGTCGGTAATCAGACTGTTGGATTTGGTGCTGATTCCAGTGTACATCCTCTCGCCGTCGAAAACCTTGGATGGGGCTGCCCGTTCCATTCCGTTCAAGACGGACGTCTCGCTAGATAGAATCGAGCCCCTCCCGTAGACATCAACCCATCGAGAGTCTGTCGAGTTGCTTCCGAAGGGATCCAGGGTCTCGTAGAAGTATCTGTGGTAGTGAATCCTAGTCACGTCCTGATCACCGATGGCCTCATCCAGAGCCTGTTCTGACTTGACGCAATTGAAACACCAAGTGGCGGTGTATACCTCGACGATGCTGGGCAATTCGGATATGTCGGAGGAGGCAAATACATCGGTTGTGTTGTTTGTCAGATCAATGGAAATCCCTCCGATAGTTCCGGCGAATACGTTTTGCCCGTCCATTATCCTGGCATCATCCCAGAGGTTATCGCTGGTTGCTGAAGCCTGAATTGGTAGTATAATGAGTGCTGTCAGAAGGACTGCCGCGAACTGTCTCACAAGTACCTCGGAGTGGCCGAGTTATTGAACGCTTACGGATTATTGTGAGGCTTCGAAGGCATCTATCGCCCTATCTATGTCATCATCGGTGATGTGCAAGTGAACGACGGCCCTTACTGTGGATTCGGACAGGTCCAGTACGTCTACACCACTCTCCGACAATCTTTCGACCAGGTCCTTCGCCCCTTCTTCCTCGTAGTTGACGTAGACCATGTTCGACTGTACTGCTCCGAGGTCTACCGAATATCGATCCATGTCGTTGACGGCCTCTGCGAGCGACCTAGCTCTGGCATGATCCTTGGAGAGTCGTGATATATTGTTCTCCAGAGCGTAAAGCCCTCCTGCAGCGAGCATCCCTGACTGCCTCATCCCACCTCCGAACATCTTCCTCCACCTGTGAGACTCAGCAATGGTCTCATGGTCTCCAACAAGAACCGAGCCTACCGGGGCACCCAGACCTTTGGAGAGACAGACGGAGATGGTATCGAAGTCCCTGACCACCCTAGCGGGATCGGAGCCGCTGCCAACTACTGCGTTGAACACCCGAGCGCCATCCAAGTGAGCGCGGCAGTCGTTCCTATGAGCAACTTCGCAAATGGCATCCAAGATTTCCTGATCGTAAATCGAACCGCCGCCGACGTTGGCGGTGTTCTCAGCGCAAACCAAACTGCAGTCGGGATAATGCGAGTCGCTTCCTGCTACCTTTCGAATAGCTCTTTGCACATCATCTGGCAACATCTGTCCCCTTTCCCCCTCCACTAATGAGATGGAACAGCCGGCAAGAGCAGCATAGCCCCCAGCCTCGTACAGGTAGATATGGCTCTTGCAGTGGGTTACGATCTCATCCCCGGGCCTCGTCTGGGCCTTGATTGCGATCGCGTTGGACATAGTTCCAGAGGGTACGAAAAGGGCTGCCGCCTTGCCCAGCATCCCTGCCAATCTGTTCTGTAGCTCTATTACGGTGGGATCATCTCCCAGAACGTCATCGCCTACGATGGCCGTCGCCATCGCTTCCCTCATCCTCGGAGTTGGTTGGGTGACTGTGTCGCTGCGTAGGTCAACTCTGTCTCCGGGGTAATCTCTCATGGAGTTCCCTAAAAGGGCGTTTCACATAACTGGTGCGTCTGATGAGAGTACTACTTCCTGATGTCCTCTGAGTACATGTATGCCTTTCCACGCATGCCGCCCTCCGTTTTCTTCTTGTTTGCGATATAGAGGATTGCCATGGTGCCGACTACGATTGCAGGAACGCCGAACATAAGGATGGTCAACCAGAGGGGCCTCTCTATGTCGATGCAGCCAGTCTGTCCGGTGAGTTCCTGATCGGTTCCGGAGGGACACTTTGACTGCTCAGTTGAACCGGTCTCTGAAACGTAGTTGTCAGGATCCGCTGGCAGGCAGGCAATCTTCCCTTCCGCCGATTGGTATGTCCCGGGTTGACATGGGTTCTGCGAAATCGCAGCCGAAGACGAGACAAAGCTGCCGGGATCGGCGGGGATGCAGCTGTCCGCTCCTCCGTCTGGCTGGTAATTCCCAGATTTGCAAGTGGTCTGAGACTGAGCCCCAGCCTCTGGGACGTGGTTTCCAGGCATGGCCGAGGTACAGGAATCCTGCCCGCCGAAGGACTGGTACTCGCCCTTGGAACAAGGGGTCTGACTGGTTGAACCGATCGAATCTGCGTAGTTGCCAGGGCTGGCCAACTCGCATGCTGACTGACCCGGTTGAGATTGGAATGACCCTGCTTCACATTGCGTCTGCGAAGATGCCCCCGACTGGTTTACGTAGTTCCCGGGAGATGCTTCTATGCAGTTCAATTGTTCACCGGGCTGGTACTTCCCAGGAGGGCAAGCTGAGGTGGTCGAACCATCCGAGCTAGCCACTTGCCCGGGAGGGGGGGTCTCGCATTCCGAAGATCCGTTTTCGGCCTGGAACTGACCAGGGGGGCAAGGGGTTGCGCCAATGGCACCATCCAAGTCTACGTAGTAACCTGGTTCGGCAGGAGTGCAGGCAGCCTGTCCTGACTCTGAGGAATAGGTCCCATTCTGGCATTGTGTCTGGGAGGTCGCCCCTGCTGTCGAGTAGTTTCCGGACTCAGTGAGAATACAGGAGCTCTGGCCTGAATCCGGCTGGTAGCTCCCGGCTTCGCAAGGGTTCTGGTCGACTGAACCCTCCTGATCGGTATAGTATCCCGGATAAGTCTCCAAGCAAGATGACTGCCCCGGGGAGTACTGGAATTCACCCGGTTGGCACGGGGACTGAGAGGCCTGCTGCAACCCATCTGCGAAGTATCCTGGTGAGGCCTCGGTGCAATTTGCCTGCCCCTGCTGGGAGGAATATGTTCCCGATTGGCATTGCTGTTGGGAATCTGAGCCCTCATCTGGGACGTGGAATCCGGCTCCTGCTTGGAAGCAGGAGGTCGCACCAGACAGTATCTGGTATGAGCCCGGCGGGCAGGGAGTTTGCTCTGTAGAAGCGAAACCTATCACGAAGTGACCCGGGCCTGTATCAATGCACTCGGTTGCTCCTGATGATGGTTGGTAGGATCCTGCAGAGCATTGATTCTGACGAATTGATGCTTCGTCTGAGACATAGTTGCCCGGATCAGCGAGTAAGCAGGAGGTCTGGCCTGAATCCGGTTGGTAGCTACCGGCTTCGCAAGTGGTTTGAGCAGAAGAGCCTGCATTCTCGACGAAGTTTCCTGCACTGGCATCAATGCAATCTGTCTGACCGGAGTTTGGCTGGTATGTCCCAGAGCTGCACGGGAATTGCTCGTAGGGAGGAACTCCGTCAGCGTAGTATCCTGGATCGGCATCGAGGCAATCCCCGTTTGCTTCGTAGGTCCCGGGGGTGCAGCCGTCTGGGAACGGATCGAAGAGGTTGACTATCCCATCATCGTCATTGTCCCTCTCGCTCATCAGGGCGTGTCTGCCTATACCGAGATCGACGTAGGCGGGGACATCGCTGTCAACGTCCACGCCGAGCCCTAGTGCTCCCTGTCCATGACCCCCCCAGCAGTATACGGACGCGTTGGTCGCTACCGCGCAGGAGTGAAAGTTGCCTGCCGTTATCTCGGCCACTCCAAGTCCAGATGGCATCGAGACTCTGACCGGAGTGGTGCTGTTGTTGGTAGTGCCGTCACCGAGCTGCCCGTTATCGTTCCTCCCCCAGCAGTAAGCGCTACTGTCATCCAGTATCGCGCAAGTGTGGTGGCTGCCCGCATCTATCGAGATTGCCGTCCTTCCGGGAGGCAAGGAAGCGGCCCTAGGATAAGTCGAGTGGTTGGTGGTGCCGTCGCCGAATTGCCCAGCAGTGTTGTTCCCCCAGCAATATACCAATCCGTCATCGAGGATGCCGCAGGTATGCTTGAATCCGATGTCCATTGCTACCAAAGAGCGGTTCGCTGGTAGTACCGTGATTGGGGTGGGGGAGGTTCTGTCGTTGTAAGTCCCGTCGCCGAGGTGGCCGTTCATGTTCAGACCCCAGCACATTCCGCTACCATTGTCGAGAATGACGCAGGTCGCGTCGATGCCAGCATTGATTGATACGGCAGACCGTCCGGGAGGGAGATCGATTTCTCGTGGAGAGAAAACTCTCTCTTCAGTTAGGTCTCCAATACCCACTTGTCCGTTGTCGTTCTTCCCCCAGCAGTAGAGAGACAAATCGTCCGCTATAGCGCAAGAGTGGTGCAAACCAGTAACCACAGTGATAGCGGCCTTACCTCCCAATGTGGTTGGCCCGTGGGGTGACGACCACGACCCACCCCAGTGGCCATGGCCAATCTGGCCATGGCTATCCTCTCCCCAGCAGTAGATGGAGCCGTTTGACGTCAACAAACAGCTGTGATGGCCGCCGGCGCCACTCATCTCTAGGATCTGTTCGTTGGTATCGACGCTTACAGGGGTATATTGGTCCGCAATATCGCCGTTTCCAAGGTATCCGGATGTTCCCCTCCCCCAGCACTTCATGTTGTTGTTGTCCATCACTACGCAGGTGTAGTTGTATGCTGCTCCGATTGCAGTCAGAGATTGTATTGATCCAAGAGTTGAGCCGGGAAAGTTGAGTCCGGAATGCGTGTTCATCGGACTGGGAATTTCTTCCAATTCCTCTTTCACAGTCGGTTGAAGACCGAAGGAAGACGACATCCCGATGAACATGAATGCAAGGATAAATGCAAGGGCTCTTTTGGGTACATACTGGGTTCTCATATTTGTCGAAGTAGAATGAGTGTATTAACGGTTTTTTCGGAAGTGCCAGTTTTCGAGATCATATGGTCAAACTAATTTGCGACATGCTTCACGAAGGGACATGGTAGAGCATGAGGGAGGTGTGGAATCCTTCCTATCTGACAACTGCCCGCCCATGGGAATCTACGAGACCTTGTACGCATTCAGGGACTCGTTCGGGAGCTTCATGGGCACCGAGGGCACTCATCCGTGGTCACAGGGATTCCCCCTGACGACGCCTCTGGAGGATTTCGATGGCCCACTGTTACCCGATAGCATCGATGTGACGTGGGAGGACCGCTTCTACCCCAAGGCATGGGGGCATCCGGAGTTGCGCGATGCGATTGCAGGATACTACAACTCCCAATACGGTTCCGAGATTACTCCCGAGAACGTCATGGTGTTCGCTGGAGGCAGGCCTGGAATCTACTCGGTGTTGGCATTCCTGAAGGGGAATGTTCAGGCGAGGATCGGGAACATAGAGTGGCCGGCTTATCTGGATATCATGGAGCAGACAGATACCAACTTTCAAATCGTGCCCTTCACCAAGGAAAACAATTTCCATCCTGGTAACAACGAGTACTTCGACCGTTCTGGCCTCAACGCCAAGACTCGTCTAATGCCCATCATATCCAATCCACAGAACCCATCTGGGCAGACGCGTTGGGGGGATGAGCTCAAGGATCTGATCCAGATGGCAGAGCAACCAAAAAACGGAATTCTACTTGATGAGGCATACGAGATGTTTCATTCTCCTTCAGTGAGTGGCATCCAATTCGTACAGGATCTGGATAACAGCAACGTATTCATCGCTGGAGCCTGTACAAAGGGGCTTCAATCCCCGGGCATTCGCGTTGGGTGGGTCATCGCCAGCAAGAAGAACATAGAGACTCTGGCCAACTACTCCAGCTTTGGAATGGGCGGGGTAAGTCACCCTTCGCAACTCTATGCAGTCAAGCTTCTTGAGCCAGGACGAGTGAAGCAGGCCAGAAAGGCGGTGGAAGAGCATTACAATTGGCAACGAGAAAGGTACCGAAAAGCATTCGAAGACATGGGTCTGGGGGTATACAGTGGTGACGGTGGGTTCTACCACTGGCTAGAGCTCCCGGAAGGAATGACGAGCGATGAACTCAACAGAAGACTCTTCAAACGAGGTGCAGCGATACTTTGCGCATCCGAATGCGATATGGCCCGACCACATTCAAAGGACCCTGATTATGTGACACCATATGCTCGCTTCTTCCGTTTTTCTTTCGGACCTTTGCTTCCAGAGACGTTCGATACGGATATCCAACTTTTCAGTGAGGTTCTTGATGAATACAAACTCGAAGCTGAATCCGTATCCGGTCAAATCCTTAAGTGATGGATTGCCTCCAAGTGCCGTGGCGAGTGGACCGACCGCGGAACAGGCAGCAAAGCTGGCTCAAGCAACATACAAACAGTTCTTGGAAGAACCGGAGTGTTCCAAACAAATTGCGAATATCCCGAAGCTGCTGAAGAAGTTCGAGGGCAACTACGGAATCATGGTCAAGGGGCTACAGAAGAAGTATGGGAAGGTCACTAAGAAGGCCACTACGCCTGAGCCAGAAGCTGCGCCGGAACCAGAAGCTGCGCCGGAACCAGAAGCTGCGCCGGAACCAGAAGCTGCGCCGGAGCCTGTGAAGAAGAAAGAAAAGAAAGTGGAGGTTCCAGTGGATCCGAAGGAAGCGAAGGCTGCGGAGGCGAAGGCAAAGGCTGATGCAACTGCTGCTCAGGCTGAGTTGAAGGCGGCAAGGAAGGCGCAACTTGGAGATGCCAAGATCGCGGCGAAGGAGGCGAAGGCGGTAGTAAAGGCAGAGGTAGAGTCGAAGAAGGCGGAGGCTGGAAGGATCGTTGCTGAGAAGCAGGCTCAAGCCGCGAAGAAAGCTCTCGATGATCTGCAGAAATCTTCGAAACTTTCTCCAGAAGATCTCAAGATCAAAGAATCCGAACTGAAGGAGAAGGTGAAGACTGAGTCTGCTGCTGCCAAGCAGTTTGGGAAAGAGGCAAAGGATGCAATGACCGAGGTGAAGAAGCTAGGGTCCGAGGTCGCCAAGGAAGGCAAGGCCGCTGCAAAGGCAGAGGCAGAGCTGATGAAGGCGAAGATGGAGAGAAAGGTTGCCGAGAAGCAGATCAGGGCAACAGGCAAGGCGACGTCGAAAGCGGAAGAGCAGTTAGAGTCGTTCAGGGCCAAGCGTGAGCTGGCCGAGGCGAAGATGCAATCCACTATGGCGCAGAAGCAGGAGGCCTTAGACGCCTCCAAAGCAGGAGCAGTGGAGGCAAAGGGTGCCCTCAAGGACGTCAAGGATCAGATGAAAAATGAGATGGCTGCGGCCAGGGTTCTAGAGAAGGAAGTGAAGGCCAAACAGAAAGAAATAGCCGTAGTCGAAGAAGAGGCCAAGAAGGCGGTAGAGCAGAAACTGAAGGTCCAACAAGAGATAGAAGACAGTAACAAGTTCAAGTCTGAGACAGCTAAGAAAGCTGAAGAAGTCCATCAGGAGATAGTTAAGCTTCAGAGCGAAATGAAGGGCAAGGAGCAGGCTCTTGTCGGTGTAGAGACAGCGGCCATGAAGGCGGAGAGAGATGCTGCTCATGCTGAATTGAGCCTGAAGGCCAATCTCATGGACAGGGAAGATTTGATCTTGGAAAGAGTCGGCCTAAAGGCGGTTCAGGTTAACTGGGCCCAGATAGGAGAGGCAGAGGGTCAGAGGCCAGATGACCTGTCCAGGATCCAAGGTCTTGACGAATTCGCTCAGCAGAAATTGAACGTTTTGGGAATACACACCTACGAACAAATCTCCAAGATGGACCCGGTCACTGCAGAAGTCGTCAATGACGCAATGGAGTTCACACCGGGCCGGATCAGCAAGATGATGTGGATGCAACAGGCTGCGCAGCTGATGTATGAAAGAGGACGCTGATTACCCGACTGGTGTGTATATCTGGAACTCGCTGAGTGGCGGTGTGTAGACGTGCAGATTAATCAGGTTGGTGCTCTCCTCGTTTGAAACTCGGTGGATGTCTGGCTCAGCAGCGGCACAAACCTCTCCTGGCAGGTATCTCCTGTCCGATACTGGGTAAGCAAGACCTTCCTGATTGGTCTCGTAAATCGTTTCAGTGGTTACACCAGAGGCAATCAAGAATGCACAGTCACTCCCTATATGATTGTGGATTGGGGTATCCTGGCCCGGGTTCCAGCAAATGGCTACTAACTCGTAGTGCTCGTTCTTCTTGATCACGTTTCTCTGATATCCATCCTCGGAGTAGCCGATGCAATCCTCCAGTGCTCCGATATTAAGCTCCAGAGACGATAGTCTCGAATCAAGTTCGTCTAGACCGGGTCGCCTATCTAAGCCGTCGAGCCAACTAGTGAGGTCCCGGAGGCCATCGCACTGGGAAAGGAGGGTAGAGCGAACCTCTTCTGTCAAGAGAGTTTGAGTCACCACATCCCTCGCATGCGGGTTTGACTCAAGACTCTTATGACAAAACACGCCGTTGTCTGCCTATCGAAAATCCCTGGACTAGTTAACCAGTGATAGTTGGCCGGTGATCTTGTCGATTTGCTCTCTTGGGCCCGGTCCGATTCCGACCACTGTCTCGGTTCCTGGGGGGATTTCGGTATGACCAGCGTCGGTAACCAAGTGGCATACCAGCCCTGCCTTCTTCGCTCTGGAGTGAACCTGCTTCAGGGAAACTAGGTTCGGGACCTTACAGACAATTTTTCTAGCACCCCTCCTGAGATACTGGTCAAGTGACCTAGGGTTGCTTTTTTTTGCTGAAAGCACGCACTCTGCTGAGGCATGAGCGCATTGTGCGGCTAGTTTCCCCTTCGATAGTTGCAAGTCCTGCCTAGTCACTAGGACCATGGTAAGTTCTTCAGTTGGGGGCACCTTCTCTCACCAATTCGAATGCTGGGGACGACCGATGTCTGGCCATCATTTCTCCTAGCGGAGAGGCCATCCATGCTACGAACACTACATTCCCCACTGCGTGATACAAGTCGAAAACAAGACCATTCAACAAGTAGGGAACCAACATGGAAGGGTCAGTTTCGAACAGGATGCTTAGTGAAACAAACCAGTTGAAAGCCAATCCAGATGCAGCTGCAATTATGGCTAGCAGGCCGATTCTGATTCTCCCATCCACGATAATGTGATTTGCCAGGATTGCGCCAGCGAGGCCGATTGCCCCCCATCCAATTGCCTGGAACAGAGTCCAAGGACCGTGTCCCAGAAAAATGACGTTGGATACCAATGCAATAATTGCAGCGAGCGTGAGAGCACGGGGTGCCCCGTAATAGGCCCCTGCCAAAAGAACCAGTACCGTTACTGGTTGAACATTTGGAATTGGGTCCAGGAGAATTCTACCCGAAACTCCGAAGACTGCGAGCAGAATGAGCATCCCCCACTGACTCTGATCCCTCAATGAGCGTTCGCTCCTAATCAATGATAGAACTATTATCGACAGAATTGCAACATTGAGAAAAAGTGACTGAGTTGGGGAAAGAGCAACATTATGGAAGTCGTACAATGATTCACCCCGGCCCTCTGCCTGCCCCTCATCACTTCATGGTTGCGAATTTCTACCAAGTCTCGATGCTCCATGAGATGACATCTCCCTCTGACATTACCAAGTCCCCAATGCCAACCATTGACACGACACCATTGTGATTTAGATTCCAATATGCCCCATTGAAGTCTCCTGTCATAGCATCTGCATTCAGTCCACCTATAGTATGGACGTAGTAACCCCATTGTCCGACATCGTAACCAACGGACAGAGTACCCCTCGCTAATCTCGTTGAGTCCATCATAAAATCCAAGCCATTTGAGTATCTCTCAAAACCGCCTACGCAAGCCCCCGTCTTGTTGAGATTTTGATTTTCCCCTAACTCAACTCCATCAGCATCAATCATGGTGACTCCTTTTGAAAACTCCTCCCCTTGAGGAGAGTCATCTGGAAAAAACATGCAGATTACTTGTTTATTCCCCCATTCCGTCGGGAGACCGTCGTGAGCAGACTCGTTATCATCGACATATTTGTATGCCTCATCGGTCAGTATATCCTGAATTGATGGAGCCAGAATTACTAATGCAAACAATGCTACAACTGATACTGGTTTCAGTATATCGGACATGGATTCTGATGGTAGCAAAGTTGGTCTATCAAGGTAACTTTCTTCCACCATCACCCAATCTTCTCATTGATTCTGTCTCTCAGAATCTGGCTCACCGCCTTGCCATCGGCGGAACCGCCAAGTTTCTGCATTACCATCCCCATCAGAGGTCCCACGGCACCCATCCCCCGCTCTTCAATGAAGTCGGCCCGTTCACTGAGAACTGCATCCACCGCTTCCTCTATCGAAGATGTGTCAGCGGGGACGAAACCTCGTGACGCGGATTCAGAAGACATCCATGACACCAGTGTTTCGATGGGGCCTTCCGTCGATTCCATCAGTAAAGTCTCAGCGCCTTCCCTAGTCAACAAACCCTGTTCACGTAGGTGCACTGACGTAGCCAAGGCGTTTGGCTTGTCGATACCAGTCTCCAATAGAGCACTGGCCCAAGCTTTTGGAGGGAGTTCGAGAGGGCCTTCGATACCCTGGAAGAGGAGATCATCAATCTCACCATTCAGAAGTGCCTCCACTTGATTTGTGGATAGTTCTAGAACGTTGAGTCGCTCCTTCCTCTCATGGACTGTCAATGGAAGGTTTTCACATATCGAACTCCACCTATCGGGGGTGATTTCCAAGACTGGAATGTCAGTCTCTGGATACATTCTAGCCCCTCCTGGCAAGGGACGCAAAGCCGTAGTGGTCCCATCCTCCGGTTTGCCCTTCCGAATGACTACGTTTCTGACCTCCTTGGGAATTCTGTGGAAAGCCCTCCTAGCCCTATAGACCACGGACTCCAGTGCCAATTTTCCCTGCCAACCGGGAGCGACGCATAGCACGAAGGCATCTTGTTCGGAAAGCGACAGCGCACTTCTGACAGCGTCAACTTCGGATGAGGAAATCCCGTACGCAGGGAGTTCGTCAGAGTGGAAAATTCCAGCCACCCCAGCCAGTTTGGCAGCGCTCGCTAGTTCTCTGCCTAATCTTGGAAGTTGAGCCTCGTTTTCATCGGCTGTCTTCTTGCCCAGACGGCCTGAGAAACCCGGCAAGGGGACGGCAAGGACGGAAGACCCTGTATCTAACGACGACAAAACCATCTCTGATTCGCATTCTGAGAATATCTCGGTAAGTTCGTGGATATCTAATGGTATCCTGTTCGATGTAGCAAGATGGACACGGTTCTCAACGGGCTTGGAGTCCATTTCTCTGTCTGGAGGAAGTAGTGGGAGAGACGCTGCGCTCCGAAGTTCATTGGCTAGGCGATAGAAGTGCAGTTGGCGGGCCATTTCAAGGCGGATTATTCGAGGGATCCAATCCAGATCCTGGCACCCCTTGATCTCAACTCTGTCGCCACATGCAATGCTGACATTGAGATCCTGCCTGATGGATCCGAGCCCCCTTCTGACTCTGCGAGTGTCCCTAAGCAATCTACCAAGGGCCAATGCGGTGTCCTTTGCGTGTTCTGGTGAACGGACATCGGGGGCGGTTGCGACCTCCACTAGGGGTACTCCTAGCCTGTCAAGGTTGTAGACAACTGTCTCTCCCAATTCACTTCTCTTTGTCTCCAGCTTCCTAGCTGAGTCCTCCTCGAGAGAAATGACTTCTATCCCTACTTGGCTGGAGTCGGCCTCAATCTTTCCACCGGTCGCTACTATTGTTGTTCTCTGGAAGCCGCTGGTATTGGAACCGTCTACAACTGTCTTCCGCATTGTCTGAAGATTTGGGATGGGCTTTGCATCCATTAGTGCTGCCATGGTTAGGACTACGTCAACGGCTTCTGGTTCGTGGTTTCTGGGAGGAGATTCGTCTAGCTCAATTAGTCCCGCATTCGGGGGTTGGACATACTCGAAGATTCGATTTCTTCTCTGCTCGAACCTGGCTGCCACATCGGTCTCCCCGCTCTCTCCCTGTGACGCTCTCAGTCTCCTAGTTAATCTGGGCCAATCGGAAGGAATGTCCTCTGACTTGTACTCATAGAGCTTGCTTGGCATTCTGGAGTGGAGTTTTGTAGTGGCCAATTGCTGATGAATCTCGAGACCGCACATGAATCCCAAAGAGACTGAGTCAAGTGCTTCAGGGTTAGTGGTGTCTCCGATTGGCTCCATTTGCATTACCTAGGAAGGGGTTCGGGCTCATAGGGTCAGCGGGCGAATCGATATTTATCGGTAGATGATTCGAATAACTCTCCATTTTGGAGCATCTTACTAATGACTCGGTTGACCTCGTCCTCAGATATCTTTCTTGGAAGTGCAAGATTGTAAATTTCGACCAAAACCGCCTCCCCTTTTTCGGAACAAAGATCCCTGACCATGTTCATTATCGCCGAATTGTTTGAACGAGCCCTTACGGAAACACCCGAATGGAGCTCTGATTCATCTTCAATTCCGGACTCCTCCCGCCAGTGCCTGAAAACTGCTAACGCCACGTTGGCGTTTTCGACTGTGGCGACTTCCTGAAGATGCATTCGAGCATGGGCTTCCGTGAGGCGGATGAGCGCCTCCAAAGCTCTGGCAGTGATGGGGATGACTGTATCCTTGCCCTGATCAGACTCGTATTGTGAGGCACTTTGGTCCTCCCTTCCGAAAGATTGCCTCTCCTCGGTGTAGTACTTGAGAATGACATTCTTAGACTCTTCATCCAATTGCGGATGGATGGTTCTCTTTGCAAATGCGATGTACTTCCTGAGGAAATTCTGAGTGAGGTGCTCTTCCCCGTTCTCCGAGGTGACAATGAACGACTCTTCTTCGAGGTTCGATGGGCCCAACTCAATTGAATTATCCATTATGGACTCACTCTTCCCAGAAGTCCTGTTATCGAGGATGTGTCTGGCTATCTTCTCGTCATCATGTATCCTCACCTCGTCCCTGATCATCCATATTATGTCGAATCGGGAGGCGAGGGGTGGTGGTAGACCTGTCTCCTGGAATGATCTCATAACACTCTGGTTTGGTCCTCTTTTACTGAATCTCCCGTCCTTTGGGTTTGCAGCAGCAAGAATAGCGCATCTGGAATGAAGAGTCGCAGTAATTCCGCCCTTTGCAACATGGACCTTCTGTTGCTCCATGGCAGGGTGCATCATCCTCCTATCTTCAGTGGAGATCTTGTCGAACTCGTCAATTGCAGCTAGACCCCTGTCAGACAGGGGAAGTACTCCCGCCTCTAGAGCGAATCTTCCGTCACCGAAGGCATCTCGAACCGCAGCAGCAGTTAGCCCTGCTCCAGAGACGCCCCCGCCCGTGGCAAACCTCCCCCTTGGAGATAGGGCAGAAATGAATGTGAGTAGTTGTGACTTGGCGACTCCTGGATCACCCATTAGGAGGATATGAATGTCCCCTCTGGACCTAGTCTTGTCACTCAGTCTTCGTGACACCCCTCCGAAGAGTTGTAGAGCGAGTGAACGTTTCACGTGTCCTAGAATACCTGTTGCAAAGATGGAGGGAGCTATCGATCGCTGAATGAGATTCATCAGGTCGTCTCTTTGTGATACCTCTAGAATCCTATCACTATCTTCCTCATCGATCGAAATCTCAGTGAATGGGGTACTCTCATGCTCTGAGCTGATCAAATGGAAGATCACATCGAACATTGGGGTTTTCTTTCGGTTCCTAACCTCGCTACGGACTACGGGAATAACGTTCGCAGTAATTCTCTCTCCGGGGAGGTGCTTGTTGACTTGGTCACCCTCAATCAGAACCATGCCCCTCCTTGGCTGGGCGCCGCTGGGGACGTATTCGGGTTGCTCCTGAATCTCAATCCACTGGTTGTTAACCATCCTAGAGCTAATGAGAATCAAATCAAACCTAGTCTGTGCTTTAGGAAGACCGCAGCCGTCAGCATCTGGGCACTTTAATGGCTCCTTTAACTCTCTCTCGTTCAATTGCTCTACTTCGATTTCCGCGTGGCATGACTCGCACCTGAAAACGGCCCTGTGAATCCTGGGCTTAATCTCTGAAATCTTCGTCACGATTACGTCCACGCTGCGCAGTTTGTCTATGTCTGAGCTGCCAATCTCTCGCAAAGGCTTGCGAGTGTCTCCCGGGAGTTCCCCGACTCGGAGCAATGCGTCTATTTCTTCCCCTCTTTCTCGACAAATCTCCATCAAGGTCTTCGATCCAGCAGAGAGAACCTGCTTGGGATACTGTAGTATGTCCTCAGCGAAGTCTGGGTCGAAGGTCTGCAGTTCGTGGAAGGGAATTGAGAGGAATGGGAAATTGGACTGTCTGGAGAGCAGGGTCATCACCTCTGTCTCCTTTGCCTCCTCGAGGAAGGTCCTCCATCTGGAGGAGGCGTCATGTGCTGCCATTGTCATTTGATTTGTCACCGGGCTTTGCGACTCCGTAGACACGGCCTATGAACAGTATGGTCGTAATATCAAACCCCTTTGCTTCCAGTGGAGAAATGTTGCTCTCGCAGGAAGCTTTTCTGGTAAATTTCCACTTCTACTGGACTTCGTTTTAGAAGTTCTCCGAGTGAATGGGTTATGGTGAGTTTGAAATCTGAGACCCGAATGGACACACATGGAACACCGACGTATTGGTCGAGACCTATTCATCCGTCTCGACAAAGGCGAGGAGTTGCATAACTCAATCAGGAGCCTTAGCGAACATGGCATTACGGCGGCCGCTCTAACCAGCGGAATAGGCAGAGTTCGGAACACTGTAATCGGATTTCTCGACTCTGAAGGAGTCTATCAGAAGGTAATCATAGATGAACCGATGGAGCTTCTCTCAATGCAAGGGAATTTAGCTCCGGGACCAGATGGCCCCTTCTCGCATATTCACATTGTAGCCTCAGACGACGATCATGTGGTCAGGGGTGGGCATCTTTTCGAAGCCACCGTGGAGATAACTGCAGAGATTCACATGAGAGTCCTAGGTGATGACGTAACGCCCATGGAGCGAGAAGCCACTGAAAGCGAATTCCTCAGAATTTCATTCTGTGACCTGGGGGAGTAATCCTGCGAGTGCTCTTTGCACATGGTTTCGAAGGCAGTCCGACCGGTTCCAAACCCACATACATGAAGGAAGCCCTGGGGTGGGATGTCACTGCACCTAAGATGTCAGAGTTGGGGTGGAGCATAGCAAGTCAGACAGAGGTTCTCATTCGTCATCTGGATGGGGGGCAATTTGACCTAGTCGTGGGCTCCTCGATGGGGGGACTAGCCGTAGCAAATGCTTCCTCTATGAGGCCACAGGCAGAAACTAGGTTGCTGCTGATTGCTCCTGCCTTTGGGCTAGCAGAAAACTGGGGAGGAATGGAGGAAACTGGCAGGAACGCATGGAAGACGACTGGAGAGAGACGCTACACGGGCTTCGAGCTAGACATAGTCCTCCCCTGGGAGTTCATGGAATCGGCAGAGGAGATGTCATGGCCTAACCCAGCCCATCCAACGACAATAATGCACGGGAAATACGACGAAGTGGTTCCAATCAGCTTTTCTCGGAAGGTTGCGGAAGGTTGTGAAAACGTTAGTCTCCTTGAGACCGATGACAGCCATCGAATGAAGGACTCAATGCGGTTCATTCCGGAAGTCGTTTCCAAACTAATGCAGGGATTGGAGATTTCATCGGTCGAAATTTCTGGAACCAACGGTGGTCATTCTCCAGATGGTGAGGAGAAACTTGAGGTACCCGCGGAACTATCGGAGGAGGTGAGTGAAATCGAAGATGTTGGAGGGGTTGTCGATAGCCAAGCCGATATTGAACAGTTAGAGGCTGAGATGAAGAAGCTCGAAGCCGAGATGGAAAAGAAGAAGGCGGTTCTTGAGACGTCGAAGAAAGAGGTTCTTTCAGAACAAATAACTCTGGAAAATGAGGATATGGAAGAAGAGAAGGAACGAATGTCGATAGAGGCCAGCGATGCGATCATCAAGGCTGAGGAGGAAGTGAAGCTGGCCAAGGCAGAGGCAGAGCAGGCAATCAAGAGAGCGGATCAAGAAGAGGCTGAGGCTGAGGAAGCCAGATTGATCGCTGAGATAGAGGAAGACGAGGCACGGGAGGCCAAGGTCGATGCCGAGGCAGCCAAGAGGAAACTCGACGAGGCGTTCAGGAAAGCTAAGATGGCTGGGAAGGATGCTGAGCAATACACTGAGGAAATGGAGAAGGAGAAGAGGGAAGGTTTGATCCTAGAGAGAGTTGCCCAGAGAGGGGATTCGCTCGATTGGCCTACTATTGGCATTTCCGGGGGCAGTAATCCTGATGATCTCACCATGATCAACGGGATTGATGAATTCACGCAGAAGAAGTTGAATGCACTGGGCATTTTCACCTACAGGCAAATCTCCAATATTGATTCCGAAGCTTCCGATGAGGTCAATGACTCTCTGGAGCTTCTGCCTGAGAAGATTGTGGAGCTTGCTTGGACTCAACAGGCCATCACCATGCTGGAGCTGAAGGGAGTCGATAAGTCGTCCAGTAAACTGGAAGAAGAAGATGCTGTTGTAGACCTCAGCGCGTCTCAAATCAAGTGGGCTCAGATAGGCGAAGCGGGAGACAGGAAATCCGATGACCTGACTCTAATCAAGGGAATCAATGCTGAGACACAGAAGAAACTGAAGGTCTTGGGAATCAGGACGTTCGATCAGATCTCAAAGATGGACAAAGAGACTGCTGAAGCAGTGAATGGCGCCCTTGGTCTGATGCCTGGCAGGGTATCAAAGATGATGTGGACGGAGCAGGCCAAGACACTAATGAATGGCTAGATTCTGTTGGACTAGAGGTATATTCTCATTTTCCGGTGGAACCGAGGAAGTACTCACCGATCTCGGGATCAGTCAGGATGTGCTGAGCATCACCCGAATGCACCACCTTGCCATTGGAGATGATGTAGCCACGGTCGGATCTGGAGAGAGAGAGCCTAGCGTTCTGCTCAACGATTAGGATGGTGATCCCCTTGTCTCTTAGGGAGTCTATGCTCTCGATTATCTGCTGTTGGTAGAGTGGCGAGAGGGCTGCTGTCGGCTCGTCCAGCAGGAGGAACTTTGGATCGGAGATCAGGGCTCGAGATATCGCCAGCATCTGCCTCTCTCCACCTGAAAGGGAGGCTGCGAGGTCGTACTCTCTATTTCTGAGGTCCGGGAACATCTCCAGTGACCTCTCAATCCTCTCGCCCATTACTCCCTTGGAGAGTGTGTTTCCCCCCATCTGGAGGTTCTCGAGTACTGACAGGGATGGGAACACGTTGTCCACCTGTGGGACGTATGCGATTCCATGGTTGACGAGCTGGTCAGTACGCCAACCGGAGACGTCTTGGCTCCTGTACTCAATCCCTCCGCGATAATAAGTGGCGATTCCGAAAATCGTCTTGATGAAAGTCGACTTCCCACATCCGTTCGGTCCGATAACCGTTACGAACTCGCCCTCGTCTACGTACATGTCTATTCCATAGAGGATCTGAACTGCCCCGTAGCCTCCTTCTAGACCGCTGACTTCCAGAACACGAGTCACTCTTCTCCACCCCCAGAATCCACCGCGGCTCCAAGGTAAGCCTCAATGACGGCCCTGTTGTTACGAACCTCGTCTGGGGTTCCTTGCATCAGCACCCCGCCCTCGTTCATTACGATGATTCGATCCACGCCCTGCCTCAGAATGAAGTCCATGTTGTGCTCGATAATCAGGACAGTGATACCGGAATCGTCGACTAGTTTCCTGAGGTTGTTGAATATCTTCATCGCTAGCGGACCGGCCACACCGGCAACTGGCTCGTCTAGAAGCAGGAGTTTGGGTTCGCCCATCATTGACCTACCTATGTCCACTAGCTTGCTCTGCCCCCCAGATAGTTCGCTGGTCATGTTGTGGGCCATGTGTGGGACTTCTAGCTGATCGAGGACCTCGTATGCCCTAGAAAGTCGTCCTTCTTCGGCTGGGTTGGCGGGGAACAACAGCGATCTAACCATTTCTCTGATTGATGAGCCGAACTGCCCCCGGGGAGGCACTAGCAGGTTCTCTATCACAGTCATCTCCCGCCAAAGGTTGGTGTGCTGGAAGGTCCTCGTCATCCCGAGGTTTTGTATTTGGTCTGGTCTGATTTCAGAGGTGTCTTCTTCGAAAATCCCGATGCTGCCGGAGGTCTGCTTGAGGAGACCGCTGATGCAGTTGAAGGTCGTGGACTTTCCGCAGCCATTAGGCCCAATCAGGCCTACAAACTCCCCCTCATCGACCGTGAAAGAGACGTCCTTAACGGCAACCAACCCCCCAAACTCTTTCCTGAGGCTGGTGACCTCGAGGGCTTTACTCACTGCCGGACACCCCCTCTGGCCTGAGTGGTCTGACTGGTACCTCTGGTAGTAACCCCTTTGGATTAAACTTGAGAGAGAACAGTATCAGACATCCGATTAGAAGTAGTCTGACGTATATCATGTCGGTGACGACCACGCCACCGAAGTAAGACTCCTCAATTGATCTCTCGCCAAGTGCAATTGCCGTGAATGCTAAGATGGCGGCACCAGATGCCCCCATGTCCAGAAGTCTCTCGGATCTGGTCGCTAAACCGACCAATGCAATTAGGGCAAATATCCGGAAGGCTTCCCATTGACTCGTCACTAGCCACGCGAATAGATTGTCGATTCTTCCTGCTGTTGTGTGTAGTGGGAGGTCCGGTGAACCCTGACCTGCAGCTAGGACGTTGAAGACGAATTCACTCAGGACAATGATGAATGCCCCGACGACCATGCCCTTGTTGTTGGCTCTCCCCCCGATGACGAATGCGGCCCAAACAAGGAATGTGGAGCGCGCTGGAGACATGAAAGGAGGCTCAAATCCGGTCAACTTCCAAGCCCAGAATGCTCCAGCTAGCCCTGCAATAGCAGCTCCTAGAGCCAGGCTTGCCGCCTTGTGTGTTAAGACGTCATGACCATGGTGCTGAGCTACCTCCTCGTCCTCCCTGATTGCCTTGAGAACCCGTCCCCATGGAGAGGCAAGGAGCGTGGAGAGGAGCCACCAAACTACGGCTACTGCGACCAATGATAGAATCATCAGGATGAACAGGTAGGGTGCTGGTTCACCCAACCCAAGGAGATCGCCCATGTTGGCAGCCGGAGTGTCGACTAGGGCTATGTCATCCCTACAATTATCGGGGCCTGCCCAAGGTGTATCTGGACCTATGGTCCTAGAACCGCAGAACCACGTGTCCTCCAACGGGAGAGGGTACGAGGAGATTCCCACAGCTGCCCCAACCGATCCGACCCTTAGCAGTGGCTCTCCCCCAAGGAGGACCCTGACGATCTCGCCCAGTGAGATAGTAACAATTGCGAAGTAATCCGTCCTGAGTCTGGCTGTGGGATAGGCTAGTGCCCATCCCAAGACGCCGGCTAGCGCTACACCGAATATTGTGGCTGGGAGGATACCCCAATCATACCCATGGAGCCTCTCTGGAGCTGTCAGTATTCCGACAGAAATCGCACCGACCGAGACGAAGAAAATGACCCCGAAGTTGACCATTCCCGTGTATCCAGTATGCAGGTTAAGAGAGAAGGACATCAAGATGAATATCGAGAGTGACAGGAGGACGTTTGAAACCTGCAGGGTCTTCTTGAATCGGAAATCGTCGGATTCAGCGATTGGTAACCAAATCAGGAACATGATCAGTATTGACATCAGGACGAAGAAGAGCACCCATGACCCTAGGGGACTCTCTCGACCGTACAACTCGGCCTTTCTTCTCTCCTCTGGGAACTTGTCCCCTAGAAGATTACTGGATTGGAATCTCCTCGAGAATGCGCCGGAGATGGGCGAGTAGGCACTTCCACAAATTTCTGTGATCCTGCTATATAGTCCCGCAAAATGCAGACGGGCCATTGATGACGCCCCCTCCACAGCAATCTTGTGCCTCTCATCCAAATCTGACCATTTTCTCCTTACTTGCAGTTTCGCACGAGATATCGCAGAGGAAGCAGCGTCTAGCGCTCTCTGTAGAGTGGGCCACTCGATGGGTTCGTTAGAACCCGATAGCATTCTGAACCCCTCGAATGCGGAGTAAAGCCAAAGCGCCACTAATGTCGCTGGCCAGATTACGTCTCCCAAGTCGACGATGAAATTGACGAAGTCTATCTCGAAACTCATCATCTCGAACCACGAGGAGTCCATTGCTGACACTTGGGTGTCTAAGTGGGGAGAGTCCCCGACAACCAACGTGCCGTCGTTCCTTCCAGTAAGGACGGCGAGGTTAGTCTCTGCTGTGGCGCTGGTCTCACAAACTTCCGAACATGCGCCGTCGGCGAACGAGTTCTTTCCTACGAAATCGCTGAATCTATGGAAGACGTAGGCTGCTAAGGCGGCGATGGAAAAGTTCTGCATCCTGTGTGCCTCGCCCCTCCACCAATGGTGAAGGCCAAGGATGCCAGTGGGCAGAATGGCCAGTGCCGCTCCAGTCTTGAGGTTCCTCCCGGAGTCATTAGTCTCGTTGATTTGGAGATTAGCCTGTCTCTTTCTCAGCCTCTCTATCTTCCACTTCTCGTAAGCATCTCCAATCCCCTGAGGCATGATCATTAGAATGGCAATTAGGAAAATGTATGGCATCATCGTGTCAAGCGTTGCGAGTGACGGTCTCCCAAGGGGGTAACCTACTCCGAAGAGAACCGGGCCGGAGAGGGCTCTGACGAATCCAACTACCACTGCGCCTACCAATGCCCCTGGGATGGATCCTATCGTCCCTAGGACAATGATTGCGAAGGACGGCAGGAGGAGAGTGAAGGCCGTCTCCGCACTGAATCTCGCGGTCATGGCGAATATCGCCCCTCCCAATCCCGACAGCCCGGCCGATAGGAAGGCGCTAGTCATGTGGACTCTCTCGACGTTGATTCCGCTGCTTGCTGCCAACTCCGGGTTATCGGCCACTGCCCTCATCCTCCTTCCCAGCCTAGTCTTGTTCAGGAAAAGAATCAACATGAGTACGGCTGTGAAAATAACGAATGGCACTGCTCCCTTGTAGTAGACGTAGGGGGTTACTGCATGGGTGACACAGTCGGCGGTAGTGTTGTATATCTCCAATGCAGGCTTGGAGGACTCGCTTACGATCCTGGACAGAATGGGCTCACCGGTGGCCTCATCCAATCCTGTCTGCTCGCATTCCCAGCTGGTGTAAGTTTCGCCCTCATCCAGAGATCTGTCACCTAAAATAAAGCGCATCTTTGTTGTCGGGATCTTCCATGATAGGCTTGGCAACCTCCAGTCTCCCTCAGGCTCAAACATTTGCCTTCCGGCTCCGAACCTCAGGTAGGTAAGAGCCCGTATGATCAGAGCTACTCCCAGCGATGCTATCATCATCACCTGCGGGCTTGCCTCCTTCTTCCGGAAGCCCCGGTAAACGAGTCTGTCGATGATGATGCCAGCCAGCCCAGTGAGGATGAACGCTGCTATCAGGATGAATATGAGGACAGACCAAGTTAGGACCCCGTCCTTAGAGGTTGGGAGGTTCGACATAGGGAATAGTTGGTCAGTCCAAACCATGAGCACGGCGAGGTACATTCCAATCATGAAAAGCTCGGATTGGGCGAAGTTTCCGTACCTCTGGACCTTGTAGGTTAAGGTGAGCCCTACCGCTATCGCGAGATAGGTGGTTGACCATGTCAGAGTTCCTGTGGCGATGGAGGCTGAATCGAGAGTGAAACCGGCAGTGACTTCAAGCCCCTGCATCAGGATATCCAGGGTGAAGAACGTCAAGGTTACCATGAACAGAGGAGAAAGCAGTAATCCAATCGTCCGAAATATACTGCTTGGGACGTCGTCGTACAGTATCTTAACAAATACGAACCCTGCTGAGAGCGACTCTACGACTTGCAGTATCCAAACCATGTCGTTGGGAAGTCCGCCCCCCAGAAGTACGTCTAGGATATTGAGGGACCCGAGTCCATTGAGGGTGCCAAGGAAGTTTGCATCGAGGAATAATACTGTGGCAATGATTAGCCTACGAGTTCCTCTGTGGAGAGTTGAGAATCTCTTTCGCGCCTCGTGCAACATGCTCTCTGGCGAACCCGCCCATCAGGTGGGATAATTGTTGGGGCAGTGCGGCGGAACTAGCCCGCCACACTGCTTTTCGTAATTCCAATCACACGTTGGTCGTGAAGCCGTTGATTGGGTCCCAGCTTCTGACGCAGTCGTACGAGACTGTGCCGTGCGTGACAGACGTGAACTCCCCGATGCAGAATCCCGCAGCGGGCACGTCACCATTGGTCAGGAAGCTGATGGTGCCGCTGGCACCGTTCCATCCTTGGCCTGTTCCCATAACTGCTGTACCGGCATCTAGGCCGGGTGTCGCCAGTGCGGTGAAGGCTGCGAACGCAACGATGGTCACTGCGTCGAATGCCTCAGCGGTGTAGATCCCGTCGACGCAAGCCGCATACTGGGAGCAGAGCGATGCGAAGACCATTGCCACCATACTGGGGTCTCCAGCTGCAGCGGGCTTGGTTGCGATTATTCCGTTCACCAGGGTGGTGTCGGACATGTCTGTAGCCAGTCCCTCTTCTGCGATACCATCAGCACCGTAGATGGCGCCTGTGTATCCCAATCCCGATAGTTCCTCGATGATTCCAGCGCCATCGGCGGCGTAGGAAACAAGAAGCACGGATGTGCACCCTGCATCGACCACAGCCTGAGACATGGTACTGAAGTCAGTTGCAGTGTCCTCGTAACCCACCTGAGTGCATATGTTAGACGCATCCATGTTGGCCACGAAAGCGTCCGCCAGACCGGCCCCGTATGCGTTGGTCATGTGGAGCACGGCAACGTTGTTCTGTCCGTCGGCCGTCATGAGATCTGCAACCACTGCGCCTTGGAAGGCGTCGCTTGGGACCACCCTGAAGAATCCAGGGTAGAGCGTGTCGTCAGTAAGTGCTGGGCTGGTGCTCGCGTAGGAGACCTGGGGTATGCCTGCTGCGGAAAGAATCGCATTGGCGGCTATTGAAGCACCGGAGCATGCGGCTCCGACTACTCCCCAAACGCCAGCATCCACTAGTGTCTGAGCAGCTGTTGCGCCCATAGCTTCCGAGCAGCCTGAGTCGGCCATGATAATCTCGAACTGCACACCACTGCTGTATCCGATGGTGTTGGCTAATCCGAGTGCAATTGAATAGGATGCCACGAAACCGGCGGCATATGCAGCAATTGGACCTGAAGCGTCATTGAGGAAGCCTATCTTCACAGTGGCTCCTGCCCATGCCACGTCTGTGAGCCCGTTGTTGAGGTCCCACATCTTGTCGCAGTTGAAGTACTCGCCATAAGTCGGTACGTGGAAGAAGGTGCAGACATCATATCCTGAGCCTCCGACATCGCCGTTGGCCAGGAAAGTGTGAGTACCGCTCTCGCCAGCGTAACCGTCTCCTTCCATTACGATGTGTTCAGCCATACCTTCTCCGCCACCATGCATAGCAGCGTTCCCGATCATCATGACCGTGTCGTACGCCTCGTTCTGGTAAATCCCTGTAGAGCAGACGGCGTCGGCTGCACATTCGGCCGCGAAGACGCCTGCACCGGATGCCGCTGAAGGCTTGGTGACTTGTAGCAGGTTGGCTGCCGCTGGTGCGGAGTAGTCTCCCAGAGCGGCCTCGCCGGCCATTCCGTCGGCGCTGAAAGTCGGGATCGCAGCGCCCAGCGCTGCCATAGTCTCGACGATCGTCGCTCCGTCAGCTGAGTAGGAGGCCAAGAACGCGGAGTCGCATCCAGCGTCAATCACTGATTGTACGGCTGTGCTGAAGTCGGTCGCGGTTTCCTCGTAACCTGCCTGGATGCAAACGTTTGCTGCGCCCAGATTGGCCACCACTGCGTCGGCTAGGCCTGCACCGTAACTGTTCGTCATGTGAATGACGGCGGTGTTGGTGACGCCTGAAGCTGCAATCATTGCCGCAACTGCCTGCCCCTGCAGAGCATCGCTTGGAACAATCCTGTAGAAGAGCGGGTAGTCTGCGTCACTCTCGAGAGCAGGTGAAGTGCTCGCGTAGGAAATCATTGGGACGCCTGCCGCAGAAAGAATCGCGTTGGCGCCCATCGATGCACCGGAGCAAGCTGCACCGGCTACTGCCACTACACCTGCGTCGAGCAAAGACTGAGCGGCCGTTTGGCCCATAGTGCCGTCGCATCCAGAGTCTGCCTCAATTATCTCGAAGACGTAGTTGGCTGGATCGACTGCATTCAGATCTTCCTGAGCCTGTGCCCACGTCCATGAGAAGGGTGCAGCGAACTGAGCAATTGGCCCGCTCGCGTCGTTCAGGAAACCAATCCTGATGAGGGTAGCTGGCTCGGGGAGGGCATCGCCGGCAAACATCGGATTTGCGGTGCCCATGTAGTGGGCTGCAATCTCATCTGCGATTGCGTGCGCGATGTCTGCGTCGAAACCGACCACGTTCATGTCTGCGTCATAGCTCTCGAAAGGAGCGTAGAACGGGTCTGTGCAGATCTTCAGTGCTCCGGAGTCCAGAACACCAGCAAGATCGCTTGATCCATCGGGCTTAGCAGGGTATGCAGTAGCCGTGTCAGAGGTGCTGTCATCCGCAAGGGTGACTGCTCCATTGAAGGATGCTGAATAGATCGTGTCGTACTCTCCCGAATCGATTACTGCGCCGATTGCCGCGTTGAGGGCATCTAGAAGTTCGCCCGAGTCCTCGCGGACAGCGAAACCGAAGTTCTCATCGGAGAAGGTCGTCAACAGGTCAGATTCCAGTGATAGCACGGGTGCGTCACCCATTGCGTACATCACGTCCCCGTTGTTCAGGGCAGCGATGACTGATGGGAAGTCCTCGTATCCAGAGGTAGTTGCCATTGCAAGGTTCGCGTCAGCGTACAGGTCAGAGGTCGTCCCGGACTGTACTCCGATTGTGACTCCAGCAGCATTAAGCTCGGAGACATCGCTGATGGCCATTGATCCGGCTCCGCCGATTACTCCCTGGCTACTTGAGTAGTAAGCCCTGGTGAAGTCGACGACCTGGTCGCGCTCGTCTGTCTTGGTCATGGCCGAGATTATGACGTCGCACATCTCGTCGGCATTCAGGTTGGGGATGATGGGGTCCCAAGCGGACTCCACCCATACTACGCTGACGTCACTGGCTGCGTTTTCTGCATCCCAGTCATCGTTCCCACCTGCGCATCCAGCGAGACTAGCCGCTAGCATGCTCAGGGTAAGCATCATTGCTATTGTTTTATTGTTATACATAATGTGTTCACACTATCCGTAGGCCCGGCGAAATAACTTCCACCTATAGAGATTGTTGATTGTTTCTTTATAAGTAAATGTCTAAAAAAGTAGATTATTGCCTGATATTGAGGTTTTTATAAAGGAGAATTTCACTCTGAGATTGGTCTTCTAAAGGATGAAGTTGCTACCTCCCTGCGGTATGACATGGAGGACCCACTGGACTACGCATCCAGTGGGGTTGACATAGCTCTGGAGGGGAGGGCTGTCGCTAGCTTGATTGGGTCCTTGGCCCGCTCAAAGAGATTCCCAGGAGAACTAGGAGCGCCAGTAGACCTGCCTGGGGGGTTCGGAGGAGTAATCGAGTTCGGGGAATCCTGTCTTGTGTTGGCTACTGATGGAGTTGGCTCCAAGTTGCAGATTGCGAGTGAGGTTGGCCAACTAGGGGGTGTGGGGTTCGACTGCGTTGCCATGAACGTGAACGACCTGATTTGCGTCGGAGCCGAGCCGCTTGCCTTTGTGGACTACATCGCAGTTCCAATAGCGGATCCAGAGGTTCACGCTTCGCTTGGTGGTTCTCTTTCCAGGGCTTGCGAAACAGCTAGAGTGACGCTTGCGGGTGGTGAGACTGCAACCCTGCCTGGGATAGTGAAGGAACTCGATCTCTCGGGAACCGCTCTAGGCTGGTTTCCGAAGGACTGTGGAATCACCGGTCAGAATCTGATGGAAGGTGACGTGCTGATCGGGCTACCCAGCAGTGGAATTCACTCTAACGGGTACACCCTGGTTCGTGCGGTAATTGAGAGGTCGGGATGCTCGCTAGAAGATTCCTCGCCATTCAATCCGGAACACGATTCTAGGGAAATCGAGAGGTTTTCCGGACGAAATGGTTCGATAACTCTAGGCGAAGTGATGCTGAACCCAACACGGATCTATGTTAATCCGGTGGTAGATCTTGTTTTGGAATCTAGGCGTGAGGGGGGTTTTGTGGAGCCTGAATCGATCAAGGCAATAGCGCATATCACAGGAGGGGGTTTGTCCAACCTTCTTCGGCTCCATGACAACCTTGGGTGGCACATCGACGAACCTCTGGACCCGCAACCCGAGTTCAAATGGATCTCCGAGGTTGGATCGGTCACCGCATTGGAGATGCATCGGACATTCAACATGGGGATGGGAATGGTGATTGCTGTCTCGGAGAGTTGTGCTGAGTTAGTAGAGGAATGGCTTGGTGATCGACTTCCAGGGAGCAGAAGAGTGGGGCAAGTTGTTGATAATGGCAGATTGGTTACTCACTCAGACTCCGATGTGGTCTTCTCTCACTACTGATTGTTGGCCAATTCCTTTTGTCGGGTCCCCCTCCGGGAACCATGTCAATTGACGGAGGGGGAGTCCCCCATAGAGAGGGCAGAACCCTGATGCTCCTTCCAAATCTCCCAGAGGAAGCTCAGGGGCCGGGAACAAAGGCTTCAGGGAAGGTGTTCTACAACCCCGCGATGGCAGGTAGCAGAACAAGGAGTGTTCTCCTGTTCAGGCATGCTATGGATGAGGGGATGCTCGGTGATGGGACCGTGTATGCACTCGACGGTCTGACCGCATCTGGGCTCAGGGCGCGAAGATGGTTGAACGAGTTGTCTTCGGAGAAATCTAGCAGAATATCTGCAACAATAGTGGATCTCGAGGAGGCGGCATTGGAATGGGCTAAGGCCTCTCACAGTGAGTTCCCCCCATCACATGGAGGAGGGAGTCTGGAATCTACGAAGGGGGATCTCAGAGTGGCGGTCCTAAGCAGTGGAAGGCATTGGGTAGACATCGACCCCTATGGATCCCCGATTCCATTCATTGACTCCGCCATGCAGTCTATGGCTAGGAGTGGGGTGATGGAAGTTAGTGCGACTGACACCGCTGCACTGACTGGCTCGTCTAGAACCGCCCTGATGAGACGATACGGTGCTAGAGTGAGGACAGATAGCCTTGCTCATGACTCTGGGATGAGGGTAATGCTGGCTACATTCTCCCGAGTTGCTGCAAGACACGATAGGTCGATTGTCCCCCTGGTTTCAGTTTGGGACTCCCACCACCTCAGGGTGTCTTTCAGAGTTCTGAAAGGAGTTTCTGCAGCTAACAAGTTGGAAGATAACATTGGTTGGAGAGTGCACTCCCCGACCAGGGAGGAGGTATTGGCCTCCATCGGTGCGGGATTGCACCATGGGGGTGCTGTCGAGTTGCTTCCAATGCACTGCATGCTTCCGCTGGAATTCCCCCTCGACAGAAGTGATCCCCGAGTTTCCGGTCCCCTGTGGGTAGGTCCGATGGGAGACCAAGGGACGATGTCATCGATGACTGAAGAGCGGGCACTAGAGAGCTGTGGACCAGAATTCACGATTGATGACCCACTTGGATGGGATGAGCGGAGGTTCGAAGCCGAAAGGAGGAAGGTGGTTAGGAGCGTAAGGCACATCTCGGAAGAATCCGAGGTGATTTCGGCCAGTCATCTGGTTGTCGTAGACGACCTCGCTGCATGGCTAGGTACAGGTGCTCCACCGAGCCCTAGGAGGATTGTGGGCACGCTTAGGGAGGCAGGGTACTCGGCCGGAGTGTCTAGCTATGGTAGGCCTTCATTCAGAACCGGTGCACCTTGGGAGGACATAGTGGAGGCGGCGATGTCTATTCAGCCGCCGATGTAGGACATCTCCACCTTGGGCAGAGAATAGGCATTGGATGATCGCTCCTCACTGTACTTGTCGGATCTTCTGGTCCAGACTTCCGTGATTGCTTCAGTCAGTTCGGACACATCGGGCCCATCTCGAATGAGGTCGGACAGGTCATGCCCAAGAGTGGTGAACAGGCAGGTGAATAGTTTTCCATCCGATGAGAGTCGGGCCCTCACACAACCTCCGCAGAAGGGCTGTGATACGGAGGAGATGAATCCAATCTCCCCAGAGCCGTCGGAATGGGCCCATCTCGAAGCAACGTCACTGGGGGAATCTCGCATCAGCGGGACTAGGTCGAACTCCTTGGAGAGGAAGTCCATGATCTCGGTTGTTGGCACGACCTGCCCGGGCGTCCAACCGTTCGTCCTTCCCACGTCCATGAACTCGATGAAGCGAATGATGACCCCGGTTCCCCTGAATTGTCGGACGAGTTTTGGTATCTGTGACTCGTTTACCCCTCGCTGTACCACACAATTCACCTTGACCGGGCCCAATCCACTACGGACCGCATCCGCGATTCCTTCTAGAACATCGCTGACCGGGACATTGGAATCCGTAATCATGGAGTGGAGTTCTTGGTCGATTGCATCGAGACTGATTGTGACCCTGTCTAGGCCGGCTTCGGCAAGTCTTGCTGCCTCTCTGGACAGGAATGAGCCATTCGTGGTAAGAGCCACTTCCAAGTCCAATGAAGAGATTTGCCTAACCAGCGTAGGGAGGTCCCTCCTGAGAAGCGGCTCGCCGCCGGTGATTCTCACCTTACTCAGGCCCAATGGCTTGCATGCGAGAACGAACTTCTGAATCTCCTCATAGGATAGAATTTTGCTCTTGGGCAGGAAGTTGTGCTCCTTCCCGAACCTCTCTCTGGGCATGCAGTACCTGCATCTGAAGTTGCATCTGTCGGTAACAGAGACCCTCAGGTCCCTCAGGGGTCTGCCCATTGTGTCCAGCACCACGGACGTTCGATTCGGTCACAGGTGAATAGTTTGTCTGAAAGAGAACAGGTTGAAGAATGATGGTTCACTGCACCCGATAGAATGCTAGAGATTACTGACAAGGCAAGAGAGATGCTGGATAAGTTCGCTGAGCAGGCCGATGATGAGGTTGCGCTCAAGATTGTGATTCTTGGAAGAGGGCCCAAGGGATTCCAGTATGACTTGCAACTCATTGGTACTGGGGATGCAATGGAGGATGATATACAGACTAAAGTCGATGGGATGGTGCTTTTCGTTGGCGCTAGGAGTGCTCCCTACCTAGAAGGAACGATTCTTGACTACAAAGAGACACTAATGGGAGGGGGCTTTAGTTTCGAGAACCCTAATCCGCTCTGGATCGATGACGTGTCGAAGTCCGTTGCAGAGGTTATCGAGAGCCAGGTTAATCCTCTTGTCGCCTCTCACGGCGGGCATGTTGATCTAGTCGGAGTAGATGATGGGAAGGCAATGATTTCCTTTGGGGGTGGATGCCAAGGCTGTGGCATGGTCGACGTAACCCTGAAGGAGGGTATAGAGGTGATGATTACCGAGGGAGTTCCGGGAATAACTGCAGTTGTCGATATGACAGATCACGATGCGGGGACCAACCCATTCTATTAATCAGTAAATCATTGGGATGTCGTCCTCGTCGTCTCCTGAATCTGGTGCTGGGAGGGCATTCAACTGGGCCCTCTCGAAGGCCTCACGAACCTTTTCTTCGATATTCCTAGCATCCTCCAGTAGACCGTCAACCGGAACCTCGACTCCGACCAGCTCACTCAGACCTTCCACGGCAATCAGAGCAGCCCTTGCGTCTGGGTAAATTGGATTACACTCTGCCAACAGGGCCGTGACATCTAGTCCTCTTCTCTCTCCCTCTGCGATAAGGTATCCTGCAATCCCTGTTACTACTCCCTGTTGAATCCTCTGAATGCTGGAACTGTCAAGTTGATCTCGTCCTATTGAAGTGGATGAAACTCCCCAGAGCTCACTATCCTCCTTAATCCCCAAATCATTGCTTACCACTCCATCGATGACGACCAAGCGGTCAAATCCGCCTTTGGTGAACCACTCTAGAACAGTGTTCGCGAAGTAGATGTCGTGCTCACTTGTGAATTGTATCTCAGAAGTGAAGACTCCGATTTCATCGCCTTGGTATACTCTAACTGGATGCTTTGGCACCGAATCGTGAATTAGGGCTACTGCGGGGAATTTTGGATGAAGAACAGTCCCCATTGGACTTAGTTGCAGGGAGTTGATCAGGTGGGATGTGGCTATCACACCAACAGAGCCGACAGTCGAGAAGCCACAAACTGCCGTCCCACCCAATCGAGATGGGTCTGCCTCAGAGTGTAAGACCAGTGGATAACCGCCGTCGGGATCGTCGCTCACGGCACAGCGTTGGGTGGGCGCTCTTTGAATCTCACGGCTCGTTGGGTTTGGTACCAAATGTAAAGGAAAGAGAGAAAAAAATAACCTGATAAGTGCTACCTCTCAGGAGTTGCCATGTCAGCAAAGAAGTCCGAAGAATTGGGTGGTCTTTTCCTAAGGCTAGGCTCCCAGGACATCAATTTGACAGATTACACAAGGGAGGCCAGCGATCGTTGGTTGAAAGTAACCAATCAGGATACATGGTCATCAACCCTTTCGAGAGTCAGAGTAGCGAGACAAGAGGCTTTGGAGAGAACTCTCGAAGCCGTCCGAGCCAGTGGGTTTCCCGACAGAGGGACGTCATTTGCGAGGCTTCTGAACTCATGTGGTATCGAAAACAAATCTGACGTAATTCTGGCTGCGATCCAATACATGAGATCAGTTGAGAAGGAGGGCAATACGCCTCCCAGGGAGCTCAAGAGGTTGATTGAAGAGACTGGAGAGTGGACCAAAAGATCGGTCAAGAAGTGGAATGTGTCCTTGTATATCGGGAGGATGCTCGAGGGAGGATCTGGTAGTGTTGATTCATTTTTGGAGTATCCTAGGAGAAGGCCACGGAAGAATTCGTACGTTGTTCTGACGGAAGCGGGCAGAGACCATCTTGACAAGTTGTCACTGGAGAAGTGAGTCATTGACCGAGGAAGACAAGGACTGGTCATTCACATCCCATGTTGGGGAGGATCTGCGCGGGGCCGATTTATCCGGGGCCAATCTCCGCCGAGCAATACTGGACAGGGCTGATTTGGAAGGAGCGGATTTGTCTGGTGCTGACCTACGGAATGCATCCATGCGAGATGCGAATCTAATGAAAGCGGCGTTGGATGGTGCTGACCTACGCGGGGCGAGGATGGTGAAGGCTCGCCTTGGGTTATCCAATATGCAGGGAGCTAGACTCGATGGTGCAGACATGCGAGGGATCAGGGGGAAGTATGCGGTTTGGAAGGATGCCAACTGGTGGGATGCGATTATGGATGAGTCTCTGACGAAGGCACTGTCGAAGAAATGGCCAAAGGATTAGTCCTTTGTCCCCATCTTGGCTAGTCCTTCTCTCATCCAATCTGGAACTTCCAACTTTGACTTGATCTCACGCATGTCAGTACAAACGGTAACCTGATCGGCAGTCCAGCAAAGCGTACCCTCTTGATTTCGGAATTCATAGTGCCAATGTATGGAGGTCCTGCCGATTCTCGGGACGGTGATTGTGCACTGTACTGTATCGCCATAGGAAATAGGGTGGGTGAACTGGGCCTCGCTATGGACCAACGGGAACCCAATGTTGTGCGATGACAAAATCTCGTTGTAGTGTAAGCCACATGAAAACTCCCATGACTCTTCGTAGAATCGATGAGCCATGTCCCAGAATCTTGGATAGTAGACGATTTTGGCCAAGTCCACCATTGGAAAGTCGACTCTCCTCTCCGAGACGAATGCCATGCTCTCTCGTGAGTGTAATTTGGCTTGAACCTAACCAGTGAGGTGGTTGTGGCGGACCCACCGCGATTCGAACACGGGTTTCCAGCTCCGGAGGCTAGAGTGATATCCAGGCTACACTATGAGTCCTGTATCCGGCCGGATACGCCCACTATTGAACCGGTCGCCCGGTTGAACGGTGGCATCCAGTACGCACCAGCAATGCACTGATTGACTTATTCCTCGATTCCACTGATGCTAATTGGCGGACCCACCGCGATTTGAACACGGGTTACAAGCTCCGCAAGCTCATGTGATATCCAGGCTACACTATGGGTCCAGCGACTAATGGAATGTAGGGCCCGGCTTAATCCCGACGGTTCGAAATCACATCGAGAGCGGCAGGATGGTCTTCCAACTCGGCTCCGCGAGCTTCTTCGACTTGGGTCCCGTTTTCGGGTTGAGGGTCTTCTGAGTGAGCACCCCATGCATTCCCTGGACGTTGAACTTGACTCGAAGCTCGACCATCCTGTCCCTCTCAGCGGTCGTTATCTGCTCCGCATCAAGCTCGAATGTCGAGGAGGGTTTTCCCGATTCGTTGACCAGACTTAGTATTGAACCAGACAAACTGGCTCTGGGGGAGAAGTCGAAGTCTTGGGGGTCGTTCATGCTCACCTTGGCATCTACGACCAAGCGGCCACGAACGGACACCCTGGTAATCTCGAACGACTTTGCCACGACTCGGCCAATGCCTAGTGGTTGAAAGGTCTTCGCTCATGAGGAATCAGACGCTGACTTCGCTGATTCTAAGTACTAGGATCACGAATTGAACATCCAACGTCCAATCGTTCCCCTGATCGGGATCTACGCCATCCACTGGAGTATCCGGATCACATTCCAATGCCGTAATTGTCCAGAACCAGTCACCTTGGCCAAACCGCCCATTAGGGTCACTGAGAAGAGCCTCCTCCAACCCTTCCTTTGAATTTGCGAATACTGTGTAATCGGACTGGGGGAGAGGATTCATTTCGTTCCTCTCTATTGTCGCTGAGGCATTCTGGGTGATGTTTTTCTGAGTGGTCGCGACACTATAGGACCATCCTGATGAGGGGTTGTCGACCTCCAAGGTGAAATTGTCCTCCGGCCATGTGATTGGTAGGATGTCACGAGCAAGCGACAAGGTTGCTGTTACCTCCATCAACCTAGCTCCTTCACCTGGTTGGAACTGGATCTCGTGAAAGTCACCTTGCTCGAGGTATCCGGACCATTCGTAATCGACGAACACCTCCTCCCAGATAACGCGGAAAGAGCGGGAGATGACCCTGAGTGTCCAAAAGGTGGTGTTCGTCCCTCCGCTATCGTCAGTAACTGTGACTGTTCCCGTGATATTCCCTGCTGCCGAGACAGTTAGCCTGGTCACGGGTCCGCTCCCATCTTCGTCGTTGAGAGGGTCGCTGTCTCCGTCCGAGTCAGTGTTTGCGTCAAAATCCCAGACTATCTCGATACCCGCGCCCTCTGGGTCGAAGGAGTCGCTGGCGTCTAGTCTAGCCTCCTGTCCAGTCTTGACAAAATCGGGTAGATCGAGGATTATTTGCGGAATCGCGTTTACGAAGATGGTGAGGCTTGCCGAGTCGGAGTCCCCATTGTCATTGAATACCTCTACATTGACCTCGAAAACTCCTGCTTTGTCGAAAACATGGCTAATCACACCCTGCTTGGTTGTCTTCGTTTCCCCGGCCCCGAAGTTCCACCTGTATTCGTCAATGATTGTGGGTTCCGGGGTTGTGGAAGAGCGAGCATCGAAGTTGACGGGCTCTCCAGAATTTATTGTGTCTCTATCCGAGTTGAGACTTGCATTTGGGCTACCGGGACCAATTCCACCGCATCCTGCAAGAGACTGGGTCAGCAGTAGGAGAATCAAGAGGGTCGATACTCTTTGTCCGCCCTCTTCCATGGTACTAGAAAGATAAGGCCCCTCATATGGGTGTTGGGTTTGGGAGTTGATGGGTGCCGTTTGGTAGGGTTCATGGACGACGACGAGAGGAGGGGTATCATGGATTCTGGCATTCTGGATGGTTTGAGGGTCCTTGGATTCGATTTAGAGACTACGGGATTCAATCCTAGACAGGATAGGGTGGTGCAATTCGCACTGGTAGGGAGTGATTCCGATGGATCTCATGTGAATCTGCATTCACTAGTTGATCCTGGGTGCAGGATTCCCAATGAGTCGAGCAAAGTGCATGGGATAATGGATGAAGACGTCCGGGGTGCGGGTGTGTTCGAGGAGCATATTGAATCGATGAAAGAATTGATTGATGGTGCTGTGATTGTCGGCCACAATGTTGTCGCATTCGACTGGAGGTTCATGGAAATGGAATGCATCAGAATTGGTAGAGAGGTCCCCCAACCACTCGTGATTGTCGATACCCTGGTTGTTGCGAGGAAATTCGGAGTACCTGGACGACACAAGCTCGGGTTGCTGTGCGAGAGATTCGGCATCAGTTTGGAAAGATCTCACAGAGCCGATGCAGATGCGGGGGCAACTCTTCTCCTTCTATGGAAGCTGATGAGAGCGTATCCGAATAAGTTCAGGGGTTCCGTCCAAGAAGTGCTGGACTCAATCGGAAGTCGGCCTTAGGATTGGAGACCATGGGATAACCTCTGACCAATCCCCCATATGCACAATCTTGCCATCGACTCGGACACTCCCCAGGAACAGGTGACCATCTAGTTCGACTTGCTCCAACTGCTTGATTTGTTCTAGGGCTTGGTCCTTGAGGATAGCTCCGAATCGGTAGTCGGAACCGTTCAGCTCCCCCTCTTCGCCGATGGGGGTGGTTCGTTCGAAAAGTGCCGCTCCTGACTCTCGGTCAAGTCTCACAAGGCTAACCACTTCGTCTCGGAAGATCCCCTTGCCATCGAGTTGCCCCTCATACCGTGCAATCCACCACTTCGGACACCATGCCTTCCACTCGCAGAATGAGCAAGCGGCTTGACTGGGGGTCGCGTGGAATGGGGTTTCAGACAGTTCCATCGATTTCCAAGCCTCTATGGCTTCCTCCAAGATGGGAGGGCCATCTGCACCGTAGACGGTCTGGTTGGAAGAGTACCAACCCTCAGTAATAACCGGTGGGTGTTCGGGATTCCTCTGCTTCATTAGGTCCCTGTAGAATAGTAACTGCCTACTGACCTTCTCACTAAGTTCTGTTCTTGGTGGTTTTCCAGTCTTGAGATCGGCAACGATCCAACCTTCTTTCCCTTCGCTCTCCTTGTCAAGAATCAGTAGATCGAGTCTGCCAAGCAGCCTCCCACAATCGGATTCTAGGGTGGCCTCCGTTGCGAGTATGATTGCTTGTACTTTCCTCCAGCTCTGAATCGATACTTCTGTGAGTTCATATTTGGGCAACGCCGCCTTCTCGAACAGGATACTCAGTGCGCCGACTAGGCCTTCGAAAGCCTTGGGAAACATCTCAAGTTTCCACCTTGGATGCCTCGGGGTGTCCATGAACTCCTTCCTCTCCGCCTCCCAGTTTCCTTCAAGGATATCTCTAGCTGTAGATTGGAGCCAACCCACCTCATCCCCCTCTCTGTTTGAAAGTTCCAGATTGCACAAATCCTCAACAGAGTTGTGGATTGCAGTTCCCAATGAAGCGGGCATACTTGCCTTTCGGGGTAGTCTTTGGCGGGAAAGCCAGTACTTCCTAGGGCACTCCTCAAACCTGTTCCAAGAGGAGGGGGAAATCTGATAATCTTGGGAGGTCGCATCCATCTTATCTCCATCCCGCAGAATTGAGGCGGATGAGTGGCAACGATTAACACCATTGAGGAGATTTTGGATTCATGGCGGAGGGACCTCTTGTCGAGGTTGATGGGGGGGTGAATTCTTCTGGAGCCCTGCTAGTAAGTTGTTTCCCATCAGTAGGATTTGTCAGTAGCATTGTTGCGCACTTCTTGGTCGAAAAACTAGAATTGGAATTGGTTGGAGGCGTCAGACATCCAAAACTCCCTCCGGTATGCCTAGTTCAAGACGGTAAACCGCTCCCTCCTTTGAGGTTCTATGCTGGCGAGCCAATATGCAATATGGAGCAGTGCGACAAGGTAGTTCTAATTGCCTCAGAAATCCATATCCCCCCGGAACTTAACCTGCCACTTTCCTCTAGTCTGATTGATTGGATTGTGAACTCTGGCGTTAGTTCGACAATCATGGTCGACTCCTTCGCACACGGAATAGAAAGTAGCCACAGCATTTTCGACGACGACGAAGGGATGGATTCGATGCTTGGAATAGGGTCAACCGACTCCACTCACAAACTGCTGAAGGAAATCGGTGTTCCACTTCTGAAACAAGGAGTCGTCGGAGGGATGACCGGAGTGATGATGGGAGAATGCAGAAGGAGGGGGATTGACGCATTGGCGATCCTTGCCGAATCGGATGGTGAGATTGGTCAGGGCACTATCCCCGATGCACGCGCAGCAGCCAGGATCATCGGATGCCTTGATGGGCTCCTTCCAGCTGTTCAACTCGATCCAGAGCCGCTAATGGAAGAGGCACAGAGGATAGAGGGGCAGATCAGGGAGATGATGTCGCTTCACCTCAACCCCCCTCAGGACACCGGCGGTGCGTCAACTGGGATGTATGGTTAGTCAGAACTCCCCGAGGTTAGCCTGTCTCTCTTCTGGAAGGTCCTCGAGGATTAATCCACCCAGCATTTCGTCCAACTCGGATTCAGTAATCACACGAACCCCCAGATTGTTCGCTCTCTCCCGCTTCGAACCGGAGGATTCCCCAGTGACTAGGAAGCTCAGATTCCCAGAGACTGAAGATACTACTTTCCCGCCTTGTGACTTTATTGAGAGAGAGATCTCCTTTCTGGGTCTACTGAGGGTGCCCGTGATGCAGAAGGTTGAGCCCGAGAGTATTCCTTCGCTGGATTCCTGTTCTCCTTGGATGATCTCTATCTGTTCATGCAGGTCTATGATCGCGTCCTTCCTCTCAGAGATGCCATTCAGGAGTAGTGTTGCCACGGTCTCTCCGACCCTGTCAATTAAGACCAGTCGTCGAACCGCTTCCTCTCTGTCTTCGGTCATCTGAATTAGCTCTTCCAAATCCCTTACCTCGGAGCAAACCAATGTTGCTATTTCGGGACCTATCCGTGGAAGGCCGAGAGCCGAGATGAATGTGCTGAAGGTCATGGACCTAGTCGAATTGAGCTCTTCCAGAACGTTGCTAACGGACTTCTGCGCCATCCTCTCTAGGCCTATGAGTTCCTGTTCACGCTCCTCAAGGCGGTAAAGGTCGGCCAAACTGGACACCAACCCCGATGAGCATAGTTGTTCGGCTAACTTCTCGCCGATGCCGTCCATCCCCAGCTTTCTACACCAGTATAGGATTGCTCTCTCAAGGCGGGATGGGCATTCTATGTTCGTGCATCTGATGAAAGCCCCGTTCACGATCAGATCGGTTGAGCAACGAGGGCAATTTAGCGGTATTGAGACCTTCAATCTTGGAGGGAGTGGTTCTGAGAAGGGGGTTCCGTCAGAATGTGCCCTGCCTGCTAAGTCATCCTCGACCGCTGGACCCAGCACCTCTGTGATTTTCGGAATTACGTCCCCCCTCCTAACCACCCTGACCTTGTCTCCAACCATTATGCCGAGACGCTCGACCTCGCCCTTGTTGTGAAGAGTGGTGTTTTCGACAGTAACTCCGGAGACGACTACTGGGGCTACTCTGGAAACGGGGGTGACGTTCCCTGTTCTGCCGGTCTGCCAGAAGACATCCATCAGTACCGTCACGGCTTCCTCTGGTGGAAACTTCCATGCCAATGCCCATCGAGGATGGTGTGCGGTTTCCCCCAGCAGAGTGCGCTTGTCTAGACGGTCCAACTTGACCACCACACCGTCAATTTCCCACTCGGCTGAGTCTCGTGACTGGAACCACTCCCTCGTCACGGAGAGGATGGCTTCGGTGGTGGTTGAGTCGTTCTTGCCCGATACAACGTTATTCCCGGCAGCCTCAATCCCCAACTCACTAATCCAAGAGATGACCTCGGAATCAAGTTTGAAATCTGGAGGATTTGGACTCTCAGGGTGGCGGTCCTGCCCACTAGGGAATTCCACACTGTATGCTAGGAACTGCAAGTCCTCGGGGCTTCCCTTGCCTGCATCTACGTGCTTCTGACGCAGTGCTCCTGCTGCGAGGTTTCTGGGATTGGGTGCGACTTCGGAGTACTTCGCCCTGAATATCTGCAGAGGCATGACCACTTCTCCCCTGACATGGCAATCCCCCTTCCAGTCAAGGTTCTCTGGGACGTTCATCATTCTCCTGGCGTTAGCAGTAACATCCTCTCCCCTTCTCCCATTCCCTCTTGTAGCGGCCCTAACTAGTCGTCCCCTGCGGTACTCCAGGGAAAGAGCGGAACCGTCGAGTTTTGGTTGACAGACGAACCTCCTCCCCTTGGCAGTTGTCTCGGCAACGTAGTGAGCCACCTCTCCCTCTGAAGTCGCCTTATCTAGACTCATCATCCTGAACAGATGGTCGACCTTTGTCGAGCCGGGAGGTGGGTCAGAACCAACTCTGTTCAATTGGGGATGCCCTGGGGAAAGGCTCTGGAGCTCGTCCCTTAATGCATCGAATTCCGCATCGGAGATTTCCGGTTTTGCCTTGTTGTAATAAAGCTCAGAGTGTTTTCCCAGTTGCTCGACCAACCACTCAATTCGGGCATCGGGAATGCCTCCCTCTGAATTATCAACACTCATGTTGGTGCAAAGGGGGCGAGGGCCTTCAAACTGACCTTTTGTATGAGTAAAACAGTGTGGTGGGCCTGCCAGGATTTGAACCTGGGTCGCGCGACCCCCAGCCGCGAAGTATAGGCCAAACTAACCTACAGGCCCCAATTGGGCTCGCTGCGAGTGAGCAATCAGTCAAAGCCCTGACGGACCTCATTGCTGCCTTTCGATGCTGAATGGTGCGACTTCGTCGATGAGATCGATGTGTCCGATGAACATGCGCCTGCAGCAATATCTCTCGAAACCCAGATCGTGCAGTACCTGACCTGCGTCCTTGCCCTCTTCAACTGCGTCCAAGAAAGCCTGGTACTTGTGAGCAATCACCTTTCCACAACTCCAACATCTTACTGGGATTAGCACTTCTTTCACCTACCTGTACGACTTCTGCCATTTCTTTCGGGCACCGCGTCCCATTTGATGCTTGGGCTCCTTTCTACGTGGGTCATTGACCATAATCTTCCTCTCGAATCTAACGAACTCGTCCCTGAGTTCTTCGTCATCGCCCTCTGAACCGTCGTTATACTTGACCAAACCCCGGGCTATTGCAGTGCGAATTGCGTCGACCTGCCCCATCTGGCCTCCGCCCTTGACATCGACAGAAATGTCCACTCTGTCTATTCTGTTCATGGCTTCAGCGATCCTGATTGGTTCCAGCGCCTTTCTTCGAGCTAGCTCGGGCTCCATGATATGAATCGGCTGTCCATTTACTCTGATTCGTCCCTTGCCCGCCTTGACGGTTGCTCGGGCGACCGCAGTCTTGCGCTTGCCGCTAGTGTTCACGACCTTGGGTGCCTTCTTCTTGGCCAAATCACTCGCCTCCCCATCTCGATCCTTCGACTCCCAGGTGGGAGCTAATCTCGCCTAGACGCACATACTTGTTTGGAGTGTTACGAGTGATGTGCTCCGTGGAGCCCCACTCGTGTCCCTCTGGCAGCTCGTCATTGGAGAGGTTCTGAGGAGTCCCAATCATGACTCGAAGGTCCCTGAATGCCCCTCTGCCGCTGCTGTTCTTTTGGTATGGAAGCATGCCCCTGACTGTCCTCTTGATTATCTTGTCAGGCATTCTAGGGAAGAATGGCCCCTTCCTTGCATGGTTGAGTTTGTATTTCGCCCTGTAGTCGCTTAGGACCTGGGTCCTAGCACCGGAGACTATGGCATCCTCGGCATTGATGATGATGACTCTCTGCTGCCTTCCTGACTTCCTAGCTGAAAGCATCTCCTTGGCAACCCGGCTGGCCAGACGGCCGAGGATCTTGTCGGTGGCATCGAAGACCATGGTTGTCTCAGACAAGTATTCGCACCCCCTTGCCGTTTGGGTTCTCGTCCATAAGTTCCCTGATGCTTAAGGTCCGGCCTCCTGATGCCTCGATCTTGCTCTTGGCACCGTCGCTGAAGCTGAATGCTGCAACAGACTGACCACCGCTAATCTCCCCGCTACCCAGGACCTTCCCTGGTACGAGCACGGTCTCCTTCTTTGTGGAGTGGCGGGAGATGTGGCTTAGATTGGGTTGGGCCCAATTTTTCTTGCTGGACTCCAGTCTTGCTGCGGTATCTCTCCAGATTGGAGAGCCCGTGGAACGACCGTGGTTCTTCAGATCTCCAATGAGAGAAACTAGCGCAGCATTGGTCTTCCTGTCTGGCTTACTCATAGCATCCCCTCATGGTTAGGTAGCGCGGCCACCAAAGTCGGTGTTATGAAACCTGCGGGCGCCCCTCAGGGGCGGCAAAGCAGCACCAATACCGCGTCTGTATCAAATCTTGAACCCGTCACCTTCCTCCGCATCCTCAATGCCAGCGAATCTGACATTGCCCTCAGCGTCAACAAACTGGCCTGCCTTGACGGATTGGCCGTACAGGGAAGACTCGTCTACCGATGCTCTGTTCAGCATGCTGTCTCCCAAGGAGCTGTTCATTCTGCCAATCAGCGATTGGAATATCTGGATTGCCCTATCTCTCTCCTGGGAGCCGATCTCATGGTCCGAGTAACGGGCCTCCTCGAAGATGGAGAAGAACGTGTCTATCTCCTCGGGTGGGACAATTCCACCCAGCATGTTGTTTATCACGTCCTCGAACTCCCTTGTAGTCTCGAAGACCTTCTTCATCGCGCCTTTCATCCTGAAGTACTTGATCAGGTCCTTGTAGCATGAGAAAATTGCCTCAATGTAGTTGTTGGATGCTTTGAGCGACATTAGGGCGTCAGTCAGTATCCCTCTCAGAATCTCGATCTTGCGGCGCTCTCTGTAGTTGTTGTACATCATAGCCCCGACTAGAGTGACTGCGGAAAGAGAGATGCCTGCTAAGACTAGGACTTGAGTCGTCCAAAGTCCTCCGCTAATTCCCGAGGGTGTTTCTCCAAGTTTTATCTCAGGGGTGCTGTTCAGCCATTGCTCAACGAAGTAAGGCTGGTTTGCATCTGCTGATTCGAAGTGAACCAGGACTCTCCATTTTCCTCCTAGTGCTGCCCATTCCGGGTGACCCGGAATCAACTCTCCCGTGTATGGGAATGAGAAGTTCGCAGAACCCCTCTCGTTTGTGATGAATATCTCGA